>ERZ824600.1857-NODE-1857-length-24210-cov-3.558601_pt1 | contig 24210 bp, 19 predicted proteins | sample MGYA00519933_ERZ824600 | MGnify/ENA primary metagenome ERZ824600 (study PRJEB31778, sample SAMEA3449178) | human gut metagenome | biome: human gut; feature: human-associated habitat; material: faeces | place: United Kingdom | collected 2010/2012 ... | reverse complement strand
ATGAAAGGATTGTCGTCACGTTTAACCCATGGGCCTTCGGGGTCTTTGGCAATAGCAAGCCCCAAACCGTACTTGGGACTCTGGTAATCGTTGGCCGAATAAATCATGTAGTATTTTTTTCCTTTGCGGAAAACGCACGGGCCTTCGTTAACACGCGCCTGGGCACGCTCCCACTCTTGCGACACACTGAACACATGCTTTGCTTTTGCAAGGTCGAACGAAATATAGTCGTCATTCAGCGGCGCAACCCATACATTGTTTCCGTCGTTCATACGCACGAAATAAATCCATTTCTTTCCGTCCTTGTCAAAAAAGAGAGATGAATCGATTGCGCGCTCTTCAATCATCGGCTTCCCGTTACCGCATTGCTTGAACGGGCCGAGAGGCGAATCGGCTACGGCAGCATACAAATGTTCGTTGCCCGAAAAGTGCATATAATACTTACCGTCTATTTTATATACTTCAGGAGCCCAAAACCACTTTGGAATGTTTGTATCTTTCTTGTGAAGCGCAAGCCCGGCTGCCTTCCAGGTCTTTAGGTCCTTGGAAGTGTATACGGGAATACCGTAGTCCGACCCTGTGCCATAAGCATAATATGTATCGCCTTCTACAAAGATGTACGGGTCTGCTATCGGCAGTTGGGCCTTTGCCTTTTGTGTAATCGAAAATAGCAGTGCCAATGCAGCACAAAGCAAAAATTTGAGTTTTGTCATGGTTGTAGTTTTAAATTGGTGAGCTGCAAATATATCAATTTAAACAATAAACGGCAGCAGGCCGTTAGGCTTGTTTGTATTAAAAATTGTTTATTCTTTAATTGCAGGACTTTTTGTTCATTTACTATTTGGCGCATATTGCACAAAAGCGTAAATTAGTCCGGCTCTTTTGACCGCCAGCAAAGGAACGGCGGCACAACTAACCTTGGAGTAAAAGATTGAAAACGTTCACAACCTTAAAACAAATGTATCAATGGAAAATGAAAACAATGTTCTGACCGGAAGTTTCTGCGTCAGAAAATTCGTGGAGTTCCTGGTGATTCTGGTAATTACCGCAATTATCTGGAACTTGCCGTCGGACGTATTCGGGATAGACGGCCTTACCGTAGTTCAGCAACGCATTATAGCTATTTTCGTGTTCGCTACTTTGATGTGGCTTACCGAGGCAATACCGCCATGGGCCACTTCGCTGTGCATTATAACTGTAATGCTTTTTACCGTGTCGGACAACAGCCTACCTTTCTTCAAGGGAGAAAACGGGGAGTTCGGCAAATTATTAAGCTCTACCGAAATAATGGCAACTTTTGCCGACCCCATAATAATACTTTTCTTAGGAGGTTTTGTTCTCGCCATTGCAGCTACCAAATCCGGCCTCGACGTGCTCCTTGCCCGCAATCTAATCAAGCCTTTCGGGAATAAATCGGAAAACGTGCTCCTTGGATTCATACTAATAACCGGTGTATTCTCGATGTTTGTAAGCAATACGGCAACCGCTGCCATGATGCTCACGTTCCTCACGCCCGTATTCAAGGCACTTCCGGCAAACGGCAAAGGCCGGGTGGCTCTTACGTTATCCATTCCCGTTGCAGCCAACCTCGGAGGTATGGCAACGCCGATAGGCACACCTCCCAACGCCATAGCACTTAAGTTTCTTAACGACCCACATGGGCTTAACCTGGGAATAGGTTTCGGACAATGGACCGCTTTCATGCTTCCTTACGTCCTTATAATGCTGTTCATCTCGTGGTTACTGCTTAAGAAGTTTTTCCCATTTACGAAAAAGACTATCGAACTTCACATCGAAGGCGACGTAAAGCACAACTGGCGCACCGTAGTCGTTGCCGTTACGTTTATAGTGACAGTTTTATTCTGGGTGCTCGACAAAGTAACGGGCATAGATTCCAGCACGGTGGCCATGATTCCATTGGGAGTATTCGCGCTCACGGGAGTAATTACAGCAAAAGACCTGCAATCAATCAACTGGAGCGTTATCTGGATGGTGGCCGGAGGTTTCGCCCTCGGCCTCGGGCTTAACGATTCCGGCCTGGCCGACGCGGCAATAGCCTCTATACCTTTTGGCAGTTGGTCGCCCATAGTCATACTTGCGGTATCGGGACTTATATGTTATTTGCTTTCTAATTTTATTTCAAACACTGCCACTGCAGCTCTGTTAATGCCTATTCTCGCCGTTGTTTGCCACGGCATGGGTGATTCCTTGAATATCATAGGCGGCACTTCTGCAATCCTAATCGGTATCGCCATAGCAGCCTCGTGCGCTATGTGCCTGCCAATCAGTACCCCGCCCAACGCCATTGCCCATTCTACGAGACTGGTCAAGCAAAAGGAAATGCTAAAGATAGGCATTACAGTAGGCCTTATATCTTTGGTTGCAGGATACGCCGTCTTGTTTTTCGTTGAAAAAATGCACTTCCTTCAATAAAAAGGCCCTACGGTACAGTATCATACAGAAGAATCAGCATTGCTTGAAAGGCAATGCTGATTCTTTTTTATGCCGCGCAATGCCCCGGTTTGCGAATCTTGCAAACATGTGTTGATGTGATTTTTTGTACTTTTGCCACAACACCCAATACGTTAGAAATGGATTTACATACAAAGGAAGAAAAACTCCGGGCTTTCGGGCGGCTGCTGGATGTGCTCGACGAACTGCGCGAAAAATGCCCGTGGGACAGGAAACAAACAAACGAAAGCCTGCGCCCCAACACTATAGAAGAAGTTTACGAACTGAGCGACGCCCTCGAGCAGGAGGACATAAAAGACACATGCAAGGAACTGGGCGATGTTCTGCTGCACGTGTGCTTCTACGCCAAGATAGCGTCGGAGAAGGAACAATTCGACATTGCCGACGTATGCACAAAACTCGTTGACAAACTGATTTTCCGCCACCCGCACATTTACGGCGACGTAAAAGTCGGTACGGCGGGCGAGGTAGAAAACAACTGGGAAAAGATAAAGCAAAAAGAAAAGGACGGCAACGCAACCGTACTGTCCGGCGTGCCGCGTGCACTCCCCTCGCTAATCAAGGCGTTGAGGATACAGGAGAAAACCTCACACGTAGGCTTCGACTGGGAACACAAGGAAGAGGTGTGGAACAAGGTACGCGAAGAACTTTCGGAATTCGAAGAGACCATGCAACATGGCACCAACTCCGACAAGGAAGGCGAGTTCGGCGACCTGCTCTTTTCGCTCGTCAACGCCGCAAGGCTGTACGGCATAAATCCCGATAATGCGCTTGAACAGACTAACCGCAAGTTCATAAGGCGATTCAACTATATAGAACAGAAAACCAAAGACGGCGGACGCCAACTCAGCGATTTGACATTGCAGGACATGGACGCGCTGTGGAACGAGGCAAAGCAGCAGGAAAAGGCTTGAATGGCCCATGCCGTAAAGCCTCGTACGCGTGGCGGCAAGTGCCGCATTCCCCCGTGTGCACGGGCAGTGACAATGCAGACATCCGCCACGCGGAAACAGGTGCTGCAAAACCACAGTCCCAGGCACCGGAAACGGAAAACTATTTTTCAATGCGTTGCACACCTCCCGGAGCAAAGGGAAAACAAGTGCCTTGTATTTTAAAACATGTCCGAGATATTTTAAAATATCTCGGACATGTTTTTTGTACACGGAAAACCCGACCCGTAGCGCAGGCAAGACAGGCGTCCTTTCCCTCCTGCGTTTCCGCCCCTTGTGAAATTTGCCGGGCATCGCGTGGCAGTCCTATTTGACCATCCCCTCTTTATTAAGGTATTCTTTCAAATCGTGCGCAAATATGGGCGTATAGGCACGTGCCCCTTTGTCGCACAAGTGCCCCGTGTCTCTGAAATATTCCGGATGGTTGAGGAACAGGCCTTTCGTGTGATATTCAAAATATGGTATGCCGTTTTCGGTAGCCACACGCTTCAATGGGTCATACAGGTCGGCAGGCACTTTGCTTAAGCGTGGTGATGTGGAGAATACCAACATAATGCCGCGCTGCTTGCACAAAGCAATAAACTTGTTGATATAGTATATTTTTTTCTGGTCTATAGTACCTTTGGTAGTACTTTCGTCGCTTGGTTCCGGAAGCGTTTTGGGGGAAGGCAAAGGGTCGTAACCCGTTTTGCCGCTGCGGTGCTGGTGCATGAAAAATCCACCGATACTCGAAATTACCGTCGCATTGTAGCGGTAGGTTACAGAAATGCGATAGGGCCAGTAGCTGCCGGCCTGGCGGAAAATGCTGTCGTTGTCTTTGCTCATGCCTATGTAGGGGGCTAAGCGGCCGAGAGGTTTGTACGGGTCTTCGGGTGTGCAGTAATCGTGGGTTGACAATTCAAGGCAAACTACTTTGGGCGTATGATGCCGTAGAATTAGGTTCAACAAGAAATAATGCATATAAATATTGTCGGTTCCGTCCATTCCGCCGTTGTATATGTTCATGCCCAACGAATCTTCCAAAATGGATGGAATGTAGTGGTGGCTTGTGCGGGAAGTGCCGAGTAAGATTACATCCTTATCTACGTGTCCTGCCAGATACCTTGTTTTTGTGACGTATTCGTGCTCCGTGTTGTCATAAAGCCACTGCATTGCTATGCCAACGACTATATCGGCTATAAAAAAAGCCACTAAAATGAAAATTAGACTGGCGGCAAGTTTTTTCATGCTTGTGGAAATTTAGAATTGGAAATAAATGAATTGCCCGCCATCCAAAACGCCGAAAAGCAGTATGGCAATTACCATAAATACTATGTACGAATGTCTTACCAGCCAAACCGGCGAATCTGAGATACGGATTTTCAGCCCGAATTCGTCGATTGTCTCTTTTACGAAAACTGCAGCCAAGGCAAAAGCTATTGCCGAAAAAACCGAAAACAGCATATATGGTTTGCCGAAATCGGTGAAAATGCCGTTTATTATCGTGAAAGCGTCTGAAATGTTGTTCGCCCTGAAGAACGTCCAGTGCTTTGTGAATGTTTGGATTACTGCATATCCAACGAAATAGATTCTTTGCTTATAAGTGAATTAAGTCGTTTAGGCAGAAATGTAGATGAGGTGTTGGCAAATGTAAAGCTGTGCAAGGATAATAACCTTAACATTTATTTTCAGAAAGAGAATCTGAATATATTTCAACCAGATGGAGCAAAAAATCCATTTCTCAATATCTTTATTTCAGTGCTTGGAACTTGTGCAGAAATGGAACGTGAAAATATAAAATTTCGTTTGAACAGTGGTAGGGCAAAGTATATCGCAGAAGGTGGAAAATTTGGAAGAAAGGAAGGCAGCAAGAAAACAACAGAGCAAAAGCAAGAGGAATACAAGCAAGTCCTTAAAGAGCTGAAAAGAGGTACCAGCATTCGCAAGGTCGCTAAATTATGTGATGTAAGTGTTTCAACAGTCCAAAGACTCAAAGCTGAGTTTTGTTTATAGAAAGATTGGCCTCCTTTTATTTATTGGAGACCAACCTTTTTTTCATTATTCGATTTTTGTTATTGGAAGTCGCCAATTGGGGTCTTTCGTACTAGCGATAGAATTACTCGCATAAATGTAGCCATCAATTATTGTAGTTATCAGTATTGATTCTTCGCCTTTTTCAAACCATATAGTTGGCATGTCAGCTGCAAACTTGATATCAATGCCTGCATTTATTCTTCTATAGTCTTTCCAACTGCAATAAGCAACAAAATCTTCTTTTTCAAGTTTTCCACTGTTATCCTCATTTAAAGTAAGAGTCCACTTATCACCTAATTTGTCTGTAAATGTATAGATACCTGGAATTACTTCTAAGGATTCCTGTTTATTACTTTGTGAAAAAGATGTCTTTACCCTCTCACGATTTTCTACTTTGGAAGCATTATTTAATTGCGCTTTCAAAGCAGCAATGCTATCTTGAAGTTTAGATACTTCATTGGAAGAACCATTTCCATTACAGCTTGCCATTAATACTAACAATGTCATACAAGCTAATACGCAAATAAAACTCTTTCTCATTGTTTTCTAATTTATTGTGATTTATCATTTAGTCTATCCTTTTGCAAATCCATCTTTTTTCAGGATTTTTTGCTTCATAAGCACTACTATTTAGGTATATCCAACCTTCTACCATTGCAGGGTAGCGTAAGGGTATATATTGAACATTGACTTTATCCCAAACATTTGGAGCAATATCATCAAACTTTATCAATGCATACTTCATATTAGCAGTTTTTTTCCAAGAACCATAACACTTTAAACTTGCATCACGAGCAAGATAAAGGACAACTGTTTCGTCATTCTTAATCTCAAGAATGTATGTATCTTGATTGCCATTATCAATTGAATATTTTCCTACAATACAATTGTTAGGGTCAGAAGATTCTGCATTGTCAAAAGTCTTTTTTACAGTATTATCTGCTGTTGTATTAGTAGATTGCACTGTGGCAGTATTTTCTTTTTGTTGGCTATTATTACAGCTTATCAAAAGTAATGCTGCAAAAGCCATAAGACATATTTTTTTCATTGCTCAATGATTTTATATTGTTTATACTTGGTTTACTTAGTCCTAATGCTCCAAAGTTTAGACAATAAAAAACGTGGACTATTTACTGTTTTGTACTATCTCCTTTGGTATCGCCAAACACCAATCTATCAAATACAACAAGTAAAAGCCCACGCTATGAGCGTAGGCATTACCTTGTCACTTCTTGATAGAATCCTGTTAAATTTGGCGATTTTTAGGAGGCAAGAATGTACAAGCTAACGCTTTTTATCTTATGTCTTTATTTCGATAATCTATACCATAGGCACTTATTTTTTGTTCACATTGCAAAATTAACGCTTTTTCTTCTATTCGTATTAAGATAGCAAGGAAAAGTTAACCAAAAACCAATTAAAATGCTTATTATTTGTGCGTTCTAATATGGATAGCGCAAGAACAACCTTTAAAAACAGCGTATGCAACTAACTGTATTTCAGTATAGGAAAATAAGCATAACGCTTCTTCTTATTCTAACATGTCTTGGAAAGGGTTTCCCCAATCCGGGTGCAAAAATACAAAAAGTTAGTTAATGTAACGGGCGGTTGTCTTTTTTAATGCGGTGTGCTGCGCATGTATTATCAGACGATCGGCGAATGCCGTGCTTTATCTGCCGTAAGGCTCCGTTTCCCTTATGTGCCGTTGTGCCTGGTATGTGAAAAAGCAAAAGAGGGCGGCAACGGGTGCCGTCCTCTTTTGTTCATGTCAGAGATGTTGTCTTATTACATCATGCCGCCCATACCGGGGTTAGCCATCGGCATTTCGGGTTTTTCTTCTTTCTTGTCGCAGATTACGCATTCGGTGGTGAGGAACATACCTGCTACCGAAGCAGCGTTCTCGAGTGCTACGCGCGTAACCTTGGCAGGGTCAACGACACCTTGTTTGCGGAGGTCGCCGAACTCTTCTGTCTTAGCATTGTAACCGTAGTTACCTTCGCCCTCACGAACCTTGTTTACGATAACTGCGCCTTCAAGGCCTGCGTTTGAGCATATCTGGCGGAGCGGTTCTTCGATTGCGCGGCGAACGATTGCTATACCTGTGTTCTCGTCAGCGTTGTCGCCTTTAAGACCTTCGAGAGCTTTCTGTGCGCGAATGTAAGCCACGCCGCCACCTGTTACGATACCTTCTTCGATAGCAGCACGTGTAGCGCAGAGTGCGTCATCGCAACGGTCTTTCTTCTCTTTCTGTTCGGTTTCCGAAGCAGCACCTACCTCGAGCACGCATACACCGCCCGACAGTTTGGCAAGGCGTTCCTGGAGTTTCTCCTTGTCGTAGGTAGAAGTGGTGTTAGCCAACTCGTTCTTGATTTGAGCTATGCGCTCTGCTATGTTGTCTTTGCTGCCTGCGCCGTTTACGATGGTTGTAACGTCTTTGCTTACTGTTACCTTCTCAGCGCTTCCGAGCATTTCGATTGTAGCCTGTTCGAGTTTCAGACCTTTGTCCTCGCTGATTACAACGCCGCCGGTGAGGATAGCGATGTCTTCGAGCATGGCCTTGCGGCGGTCGCCGAATCCCGGGGCTTTTACGGCGCAGATCTTGAGCTGCGAGCGCAGGCGGTTTACAACGAGTGTGGTGAGTGCTTCAGAGTCTACGTCTTCTGCTATTACGAGCAGCGGGCGTCCGCTCTGTACGGCCGGTTCGAGGATGGGGAGAAAGTCCTTGAGGCTCGAAATCTTCTTGTCGTAGATAAGTATGTAGGGCTTCTCCATTATGCACTGCATTTTCTCTGCGTCGGTTACGAAGTAGGGTGAGAGGTAACCGCGGTCGAACTGCATTCCTTCAACGGTCTTGAGTACAGTGTCGCGTCCTTTGGCGTCCTCGATGGTGATAACGCCGTTAACCGATACAGCGCGCATACCGTCGGCGATGAGCTTACCTATTTCGGGGTCGTTGTTAGCCGAAATGGTAGCAACCTGCTCTATTTTCTCATAGCTCTGGTCTACTTTCTCGGCCTGTGCCTTGATGTCCTCAACAACGGCAGCAACAGCCTTGTCGATACCGCGTTTGATATCGAGGGGGTTTGCACCTGCTGCAACGTTCTTCATTCCTTCGTGCAGGATTGCCTGGGTGAGAACGGTTGCTGTTGTAGTTCCGTCGCCTGCGTCGTCGCCGGTCTTGCTTGCAACGCTCTTTACGAGCTGTGCGCCGGCGTTCTGGAATGCGTTGTCGAGTTCAATTTCCTTGGCAACGGTTACACCGTCCTTGGTAATGCGCGGTGCGCCGAATTTCTTGTCGATAACGACGTTGCGGCCTTTCGGGCCGAGGGTTACCTTTACTGCGTTAGCCAATGCGTCAGCACCCATTTTGAGGGCTTCGCGGGCTTCTACATTATATTTTAATTCTTTAGCCATGATGTTTCAGTGTTTTAATTTGTTTGTTATACGTATTGTTTTTATTAACCGAGAACTGCGAGCACGTCGCTCTGACGCATGATGAGGTATTTCTCGTTGTCAAGTTCGATTTCGGTGCCGGAGTACTTGCCATAAAGAACAGTGTCGCCTTTCTTGAGCACCATTTCTTCGTCTTTTGTACCGTTACCTACTGCCAATACTTCACCCTGCAGTGGTTTTTCCTTTGCCGTATCGGGAATGATGATTCCGCCTACTGTTTTCTCTTCTGCCTTTGCAGGAGCAATTAATACTCTGTCTGCTAATGGTTTGATGTTCATGATTCTTATTTTTTAGATTTATTGTTTTATAGAATTTCCTGCTATTTTATTCTGCGTTTTGCGCGTCTGCTTATTACAATGCCAAAACCGTGCCAAACCGCCCGGCACGTGGCGGAATTTTATGCGGGTGTCATTTTGGCAGGTTTTCGTGGACGTTTCCGGTGGTGTGAAAACAGACACGCGCAAGTCCCGATTTCATGCGGCAAAAAATATGTGCCTTGGATTTTAAAATTAGTGGCTCGGATTTTAAAATCCGAGCCACTAATTTTTTCTTTGCTCCGAACCCCTTGCCGCGGGTGAACGAAAAGGCCGGCTGACGGCCTGCCGATTTGTCATGTGCTGTGGCAAGGTAAGATTGTCTGCCCGCCTGCCCTTCCTTGCCGGCATTTACATATAATATAATGTGCGGAGCTGCGGCAAACATGCGGCAAAACGTGCCCGGAAACAAAAAAAAAACTTAATTTTGCGGACGAACGGCATTTAGTGCGGCTTTGCCGGAACGCGGGCAGCATACATTATTATATATGTCGTCTTTTTCATACAACAATTAAACATATATAATTATGAGTGCATACACGGCCGTTATCGTAGTGCTGGCATATTTTGGCGTACTGATTCTTATTTCGCATTTCACATCCAAAAGCGGTGACAACAACGCTTTCTTCCGCGGCAACCGGCAGTCGCCATGGTGGCTTGTGGCTTTCGGCATGATAGGGACGTCGATTTCGGGTGCCTCGTTTGTAAGTGTGCCCGGCATGGTGCGGGACGCAAACATGTCGTACCTTCAGATGTGCCTCGGCTTCGTACCAGGCTACCTGCTTGTGGCCTATGTGCTGCTGCCTATTTATTACAGGCTGCGGCTTACAAGCATTTACGATTACTTGAACAAGCGTTTCGGCCTGTCGAGCCACAAGACGGGCGCGTCGTTTTTCATAATAAGCAAGCTAACGGGCGCGGCGGCGAGGCTATACATAGTATGCCTTGTGCTGCAACGCTTCGTGTTCGACTCGTTAGGCATACCGTATGAGGTTACGGTGGTTGTTACGCTGTTCTTCACCTGGCTGTACACCCGCAAAAGCGGGGTACGCACTCTTGTGTGGACCGACGCGCTGCAAACACTGGCACTGGTAGTGGCCCTGTTCGCCATACTGGTGATTGTGGCCGGAAAGATGGGTCTCGACGCGCAGGGCGTGGTAAATTACGTGAGCAACAGCCCGCACGGAAGGGTATTCGTATTTGACGACTGGAAGAGCGGACAATTTTTCTGGAAAGAATTCCTGGCCGGAATGTTCATAGTTGTTGTCATGACCGGGCTTGACCAGGACATGATGCAGAAAAACCTGTCGTGCAAGAACCTGCGCGACGCACAAAAGGACATGACTTGCTACGGCATTGCCTTCCTGCCGATGAACATACTGTTCCTCGCACTGGGAGTGCTGCTCTACGGATATTGCGCGCAGAGCGGCATAACCGTACCCGAACACAGCGACGACCTTCTGCCCATGCTTGCAGCAGGCGGCTATCTGGGCATGCTCGTGCCGGTGCTGTTCATGATTGGCATAGTGGCGGCAGCATTTTCCAGCGCCGATTCGGCGCTTACGGCTCTTACAACGAGTTTCTGCATTGACATCCTCGGTGTGGAGCGCAAGGGATATTCACCCGAACGCGCCGTGCGCACGCGCCGGTACGTGCACATCGGAGTTACGCTTGCTTTCATACTGTTCATAGTAGCCTTCAAGGCCATAAACTCCACGAGCGTCATCGACGCGATATACACCATGGCGTCGTACACCTACGGCCCACTGCTCGGACTGTTCGTGTTCGGCATGTTCACGCGCCGCGTGCCGAACGACAAGTACGTTCCCTACGTGGCGATAGCTGCACCCGTGATATGTTACGTATTGAACGTGGTGCTGGTGCGGAGTTTTGGTTATCATTTCGGTTACGAACTGCTGTTGCTCAACGGCGTGCTTACATTTGCCGGACTGTGGGCACTGTCGGTAAGGAACGGGCGGCTTGAAAAATCCGTGGGGCTGTAGCCGCAAGGCATAAGTACACCACTCCAAGAGAATATTCCTATTCCAGTGGCGGGCAACTAAGCAGACATGAAAAGCATGTAAAATTTCCACTGAAAAAGTGCTTTTTTCAGAGCCGAATCCGGAAACTCTTTTCCAACGTGTTACACCCCCTTATGAGCAAATAAAAAATATGTCTGACATATTTTAAATTATGTCAGACATATTTCAAAATACAAGGCACATAATTCAGACGGTGTGAAAACCGGTGTGAAAACGCACAACGAAAAAACGTAACAGCAGAGTGCGTTTTTGCCACGAAATGCACACATTATACTCTTTTTCACCAATACGTTCCCGAACGTAAGCGAAAAAAGTTGTACTTTTGGCGGATAAAGCACCTATGCGTCGTTAAAGCTATGAAAGCAAGCGAAAAAACCATACAGCAAATTAAACGTGCAATAAACAAAATAGCCGGCAAATTTCCTCCAGCAAGCGAAGCACTGCCCATGACCGACATCATACTTAAAGTAAACCAGGACACGGGCGACATGCTTGCTTACGACGACAACGACAGGGAACTCAACCGTTGCGTTGTGGAAGACTGGATTGGCAACAACAGCGAGACGTTCTTTGCTGACATACAGCCGGTGCTGCGCCGGTGCCTCGAGGAAATGCGCCCCACTCTGCTCGGCATGGGAATAATGAAGCCTTTCACTTTTACCCTATCTGACGAAGACAGCGAAACATTTTCGGAGTTGTATATAGTGGATGACGACACTTTCCTCATAGGCGACGAAATAATGAAAGACCTCGACAAAGACCTCGACGACTTCTTCGAGAAACTTATGAAAAACTGATTTCAAGGCATTGGCCTAAAAAACTTACGCTAAACGATAGATGGAGCTGGTAATCGACATAGGCAACTCGGCGGCAAAATCGGCAGTATTCAATGGCGACGAAATAATATGCCGCGAAGTTTCGCCCAACGACAACCTTTCATCACTCAATAAATTGCTCGGCCTTTACGACATTAGGCAAAGCATAGTATCGACCGTTGCGGGAATAAAAGGAAAAGTAGGCCCGCAGCTACGCTCCGCAGGGCTTCCCACTGTGTTGCTCAACGAAGTAACAGTGATGGAATTGAACAGACGCTACGGCCTGCCGCCCACAATGGGAAGCGACCGCCTTGCCGCAATAGTAGAAGCGCGCGCATTGTACCCCGGGCGTAACATACTGGTAATTGACAGCGGGTCGTGCATAACGTACGAATTCATATCACCCGACGGCACATACCTCGGCGGTAACATATCGCCCGGAGTTTACATGAGGCTTCACGCAATGCACATAGGAACAGCCCTGCTACCGCAAGTAAGCCTCGAAGGGGACACTCCGCAAATAGGCTACGATACAGACACTGCCATGCGCGCCGGCAGCGTGCACGGCGTTAATTATGAAATAGAAGGATACATACGCCATCTGCACGCACAACACCCGGACCTTGTTACAATAATTTCAGGAGGAGCTGACACAAAAATAGATTCAGGAGGAGCGGAACTGGTTTTCGACCGCGACCTCGTAATGAAAGGACTACGCCGCATTCTGCTGGAAACAGGCAGCCAGAACGGCGCAATAACTGCAAAACATTAACAATGAACCAACACTTTATAAAACTTGCCAGTACGGTTGCAATAGCAATAGCGCTTGCAACCACGCACGCTATGGCGCAAAACGGTAGCAATTCGCCATACTCCCGCTACGGATTCGGAACCCTCAACGACCGCGCTCAAGGTTTCAACAAAGCCATGGCCGGAACAGCGCTTGGATTCCACGACCCAGCTGAAATAAATTTTCAGAACCCGGCGTCGTACTCCGCTATCGATTCGCTTGCAATGATTTTCGACATAGGCGTGACATTCCAAAATGCGAACTTCAAGCAAGGCGACCTGAAAAAAAACGCGCACAACACAACCGTCGACTATATAAACATGGCATTCCGCGCATGCCGCAACTTAGGAATGTCGATAGGCCTCGTACCTTACAGTTCCGTAGGATACAGCTTCACCAACCAGCAAACAATGCCTGACATCGACGGCTCTGGCGAGAAAATATCAGCAACTACCTACAACGGCGACGGAGGTCTGCATGAAGTCTACGTAGGTCTTGGCTGGAAATTCGCAAAGAATTTCTCAATCGGAGCAAACGCCGGCTATCTGTGGGGAGACTACAACCACAGTGTTAAAGCTTCTTTCAGCGATACTAATATCAGGCAGTACGCGCGCGTTTATTCGGCCGACATAAGTACGTACAAAATCGACTTCGGTGCACAATTCGACCAGCTACTGTCAAAATACGACTTGCTTACAATAGGTGCAACATATTCCTTGGGGCACAATGTAAACTCCAGCGCCCAGTTCATAAACGAAATGCTGAACTCCTCGGGCGCAGTTACAGGAGGCGACACGGTAAAGTTAGGCAATGCGTTCGAGCTGCCGCACACATTCGGCATAGGCTTGGCCTGGAACCACAAGGACCGTTGGAAAGTAGGCTTCGACTACTCTTACGAGCTATGGAAAAACGTGAAATTCCCAATGCTGGTCAGCGAAAACGGCACAGACGTGTATAAATCCACCACCGGCGCGTTCGACAACAGGCAACGTTTTTCGCTTGGTGCAGAGTTCCTGCCCAACAACCTCGGTATACGCTACTCCGACCACATACGCTACCGCCTGGGTGTTTCCTACGGAACATCTTATACGCGCGTCAACGAGAACAGCGGCGCCAAAGACATAATAGTAAGCGCAGGTGTAGGACTTCCCATAGCCAACATAATAAACAACCGCTCCATACTCAACATCTCGGCGCAATGGGAGCATATACGCCCCAACAAGAGCCATTTGCTCACCGAAAACTATCTGCGCATTTGCATAGGATTAACTTTCAATGAAAGGTGGTTCCAGAAGTGGAAGGTAGAATAAAGCGGCTTATTATCCCTGTTTCCTTAATAGTTGCCGCCATTTCAGGTTGCGGGCACAACGAAACGCCTATGGCTCCAGCCATAAGGCAACGCGATTCATTGCCGGTAATGACCACTTACGGCGTGTCGAAACTAATTTCCGACTCCGGAATAATAAAGTACAAGCTCGTTGCCGAACAGTGGAGCGTGTACGACCGCACAAAGCCGTCGAAACAAACATTCATGAGCGGTATCTTCATGCAAAAATACGACCCTACGTTCCACGTCGAGATGTACCTTACCGCCGACACGGCTTACTGGTACGACCAGAACCTGTGGGAGCTGCGTGGGCGTGTGGAGATACGCAAGAAAAACGGCACGATATTCAATACCGAAGAACTCTTTTGGGACATGGGCAAGCACATTGTATATTCGCACAAATACATGCACATACAAACGCCCAAGGAAGAACTGCAAGGTGTTGGATTCCGCTCCGACGAAGAACTTACCGACTATGAGTTCTTCAACTCTGCAGGCTCGTTCCCCGTTCCTGAAGAAAAAGAGAGCGAAGACTCCACGCTGCGCGCCCCCGACGTTCCGCCTACCACTACCACGCAGAAACCGGCCTGACTATTCCCTTACTGCTATCATATTATTTCCGCTCGTTTGCCCGGGCCTATTTCCCCGGCCTGATAGAATCCGTATCGCCGGATTATTCAATACAAAATACCGACGCACCCGGCGGCACGAAATTCGAGTATCCGCATTTGTCCGCGTTTTTGCCCCGGTTTTCAAACAGGTTTTCAGAGGCGGAAAAATAGGTCTGAGATATTTTAAAATAGGTCAGACATATTTTGAAATATGTGCCTTGTATTTTTTGTTTGCTCCCAAGTAGGGTTTACGCATTGAAAATCAGTTTTCATTTTTCCTGCCCCGAAACGTCCGTTTTTTTACCCCGGTTTTGCACCGTTTTATGCGCGCCTCGAAATGTTAATCCGTTATACCAAAGCATACGGCTGACATTTACCGCCAAAGGCTCGAACTGCATGTTAAACAGGCCTATACTGTGCACTCCGGCTTGATTTATTAATAAATTGCTGAATTTTAAGACATTATCGATTAACAGCATGATTTTTACGCATTATAATATTAAATGCGTTGCACAAAAAAGTCAAATTTCCAAACAAAAAACTTCCTTTTAAACACGATTTTCATATCTTTGCACGAATAATTTTCCAAACAAGAGAAAAATAAAAATAAAAAAATAAATTAAAGAATGGCAGCTATACAAACTATTAGAAAATGGGGCGTTGCTCTGTTAGTCGTAATAGGCTTGGGTCTTTTTGCTTTCATTGCGGAAGACTTTTTTCGTGTATTCGACGTCCTTTTTGGCAGCGACAAACGCCACGTAGGTCAAGTTTACAGTAACAAGTTAGGTATCAACGAATACCAGTCGATGATCGAAGAGTACACCGAAGCGATAAAGTTCACGCGGGGTCAGTCGGCACTGAGCGACGCAGAACAAAACCAAATCAAAGACCAGGTGTGGCAAACTTACGTGACCACCAAACTCATAGAGCACGAGGCTGAAAAGCTCGGCCTTACGGTAACCGACGACGAGCTTAACAACGTAATCAGGACAGGAACCAACCCCATGCTCCTGCAAACACCGTTCGTAAACAAACAGACAGGGCGTTTCGACATTGCAGTACTCAAGCAATTCCTCGACCAGTACGAACAAATGCAGGCTAACCCCGACCAGGTTCCACAAGAATACGCCGAATACTACCAGAACCTGTATAAATACTGGGGCTTTGTTGAGAAAAACCTCCGCTCCAGCCTGCTCAACGACAAATACCAGTCTCTCGTAGGCCGCGCAATCGTATCGAACCCCTTATCGGCAAAACTCGCATTCGACGGCGTTTCGTCCAAGAGCAACGCTGTAGTAGCCTCAATTCCGTTCACTTCAATTCCCGACAAAGAAGTAAACGTAACCGACGAAGACATAAAGAAAATGTACGAGCAGAAGAAAGAACTGTTCAAGCAATACAGCGAATCGCGCGACATCAAATACATAGGAATACAAGTAACAGCCAGCCCTGAAGACAAGGCTGCCCTCGAAAAGGAAATGAAAGGGTATGCAGCAGAACTCGAAAAGAGTGAAAGCGTAGCAGGAATAGTAAACACCAGCAGTTCGTTGATTCCTTATACAACCCTGCCGGTTTCGAAGACCGTATTCCCGCGCGACATACAGAACGCGCTCGACTCCGTAAGCGTAGGAAGTGTTAAAGGCCCGTACCTCAACGCGTCCGATAACACCTACAACGTAATAAAACTCATTGCCACCACGCAAGCTCCCGACTCAGTGCAATACCGTGCAATAAACTGCGCCAACGTATCGCTCGACGCAGCAAAGAACACGGCCGACAGCATAATCAAGGCTGTTGCAGCAGGAGCAAAATTCGAAGACATTGCAAAGAAATACAACCAGCCGGCTGAAAGCCAGTGGCTCACAGCAGCACAGTACGAAGGACAGAACCTCGACGCCGACAACACAAAATTCATCAAGGCAATATTGAACGGAACGCCCAACGCCGTGCAGAAAGTAGACCTTGCCCAGAACGTAGTTGTAATTGAAGTATTGGCTCGCCGTGCAATGGCAACAAAATACGACGCAGCCGTAATCAAACGCACAATCGACTTCAGCAAAGAAACCTACTCAAAAGCATACAACGCGTTCAGCCACTTTATCGCTTCGAACAACACACTCGAGGAAATGGAGAAAAACGCTGCCAAGAGCGGCTACAACGTACAGGAACGCAAAGACATGTTCAGCTACGAGCACTATGTGGCAGGCATACCAAGCACGAAAGAAGCACTGCGCTGGGTATTCGACGCCAAGAAAGGCGACATTTCGCAGCTGTACGAGTGCGGCAACAACGACCACCTGCTCATTGTATGCGTTACCGATATTCATCCCGAGGGCTACCTCTCGACCGAAGACCCGAGCGTAAAAGAAGCTGTACGCAACATGGTAATACGTGAAAAGAAGGCAGAAAAGATTATCGCCTCGCTGAAAGGCAAATCGGTGGAACAGGCACTTGCAAATCCCGCTGCCACAAAAGACACGCTCAACGACATAAACATCAACTCGTATGCCTCGGTAGCTTCTACAGGAGCAAGTGAACCGGTACTGGCTGGCGGTATAAGTTTCGGCAAGCTGAACAAAAACTATGGTCCTGTGAAAGGTAACAACGGAGTGTACGTTTACCAGGTAACGGGACGCACAAAGACAAACGACAAATACAACCAAAACCAGTATGAGGAAAGCGTAGCCGAAAGCTACCTGCGCTATGTAGGTCAATACACCACCGACCTCTACCGCAAAGCAAACGTAAAAGACCGCAGATACATGTACTTCTAAACAGATCAAGCGGAAACAGATATGGCAAATCCCTGCAAGCACATGCTTGCAGGGATTTGTTTTTTAAAGCCCAACCTACATTGTACGGAAAGACGGATTTGCCGATTACACAATAGCCAAACTTATGAAGCATTCATAAGTTTGCGCCTTATGCAACAAGGCATAAAACGACCGTATGCGTTGAACGATTAAATACATAAAACTACGGAAAACCGCACGCAAAAAACGGGCATTTCAGACACCGAAAAGTGAAAACTGATTTTCAGCACATTTAACCCACATAGGAGCAAATAAAAAATACAAGGCACATATTTCAAAATATGTCTGACCTATTTTAAAATATCTCAGACATATTTTTCCGCCTCTGAAAACCCGTTTGAAAACTGCCCGAAATACGTGGACAAATTCGGACAACTTTATTCCACACTCTATAGGACATGCATGTTTACATCCTGAATTATCCGCCGGCCTGCCCTCCTTCATTATTTCCCGTGGCACGGCTTTCACCGCAAAAGGCACTTTTATACAATTGCACGGCAAACACGAATCCCCACTGCCTACATATCCCGCGCCACATACAAGGCCGTGCAAAAACTCTGACACTGCCACAGGCTTTACTTAGCCCTGAGTTCCCAGAAAGCCACGGCAGCTGCGGCTGCGACGTTCAACGAATCCACATTGTGCGACATGGGAATGCGCACCACGTAATCGGCGGCAGCTATCGTGTCGGGCGCAAGTCCGTCACCCTCCGTGCCCATTATTATGGCGAGCTTGGGGACGGTCTTCAGTTCAGGAGCGTCGATAGAAACCGATTTATCAGTCAGAGCCATTGCCGCCGTGCGGAATCCGTACCGGGCAAGCGACTCAACAGGTTCGTTCAGCACTGTCCACGGCACGAGAAACACAGACCCCATTGACACCCTTACTGAACGTCGGTTCAACGGGTCGCACGACGAAAGCGTAAGCAGCACGCCGTCAATCCCCAAAGCCGCAGCAGAGCGGAAAATGGCACCTACATTTGTAGAATCGACCACACCGTCAATCACCACAACTCTTCTGGCCTCGCGGCAAATGCTTTCGACGCTGAGAAGCCCGGGACGTCGCATGGCGCACAGCACACCGCGCGTCAACGTGTATCCCGTAAGCCGCGAAAGCAGTTCACGTTCGCCGGTATATACGGGTATGTCCCCGCAACGCGCGATTATATCTGCAGCGTCGCCGCTTATGTGCCGCCTTTCACAAAGGATTGACACAGGCCGGTAACCCGCACTCAAAGCAACGTTTATCACTTTCGGACTTTCAGCTATGAACAGGCCTTTGTCAGGCTCTAACCTGCTACGCAACTGTGCCTCGGTGAGCTTTCCGAATACGTCTACCCCCGGTTGCGACAAATCTGACACTTCTATTACACGCATATTTATATATATGATAACCATTCTGGCAGGGCACGGAACCATTCAATGCCTGGAACGTCGGTTCAACCCGGCTGCAAAAGAAAAAAGGGTTGCTCCGGATAATTCCGAAGCAACCCTGCCCCACCATTTTGTAGCGCCTACGGGAATCGAACCCGTGTTCCATGCGTGAGAGGCATGTGTCCTAGCCGCTAGACGAAAGCGCCGCAAAATACTTTAAATAATGCACGAAACTTTGCAATAGCTTGTTTCGTTTTTTTCTTTTTTAGCGGAAGCTAGGAGATTCGAACTCCTGGTACGATTACTCGCACGGCAGTTTAGCAAACTGCTGGTTTCAGCCACTCACCCAAACTTCCATTTAGTCGTGCCAAAACAATTTTTTGTCAAAAGCATTGCAAAATTACAGGTTTTATTTGAAACGGCAAAACCATAGCCTAACTTTTTTGAACTTTACCGGCCACCTGTTGGCAAAACGCGCTCGCCGCAATGCACAAACGCAAAATTGCAATACCCTTCCCCGCAAAAACACATCCAAGTCACCGTTTCCGACTCAAGAAAAGCTATTAGAAAAGCCGCTTTATCTAATTTCAGAAACAATCTGCCGTGTGCATTTCAATATGAAGAAGCAGGTTTTCTGGGGCATTTTCTTTGGTTCAAGTAATAATTGTCATTACAATACCGCTTTTATTAGCCAAAAAACATATCTTTGTATTAATTTGAAATTAATGTAACAAAACATGAACACGAAAATGAAAAAAGTTTTAAATGCGTTTTTCCTGGCAGCAGTCTTTGCAATCGCTCCCGGGGAAATACACTCAGCCGGCACAGACGGTTTGCACATTATCCCGCAACCGCAAAAGGTGACACCCGGACAGGGAACATTCAAAATCTCCCCTAGTACAACAATCTGCGCTGACAAGAAAGATGTTAAAGCCGTAGCAGCATTCTTTGCGTCGAAAATGAAGGACGCAACAGGCTATGAAATAAAAGTAACGTCAAAACCTGAAGCAGGAGCAATAAGACTTAAAATAGGCAACAAGAGGCGCGACAGCGAAAGCTACACGCTCAAAGTTACATCCGAGGGCGTCGAGGCCGTAGCTCCCACGGCGCAAGGCTTGTTCTATGCAATGCAAACTTTCCTGCAGCTGCTTCCCCCGCAGATAGAAAGCCCGAAAGTTGTAAGCAACGTAGAATGGACGGCTCCGGCAGTTACAATCGAAGATAAGCCGCGCTTCAAATACCGCGGCCTGCTAACCGACGTGTGCCGCCACTTCCAAACAATCGAGACGATAAAGAAACAGCTCGACATGATGGCGATGTTCAAGTTGAACCAGTTCCATTGGCACCTGACCGAGGACCAGGGCTGGAGAATTGAGATAAAACGTTACCCCGAGCTTACCAAATATGCCGCATTCCGCGACCGCGGAGATGAGAACCTGATAAACGGATTTTACAAACCTACCGTCGACAGCCTTTACGGCGGTTTCTACACCCAGGAGCAGGTGCGCGAAGTAGTGGCTTACGCAAAGGAACGCTTTATAAACGTAATTCCCGAATTCGAACTTCCCGGACACGAGGTTGCAGCCATTTCTGCGTTCCCGTGGCTGGCTTGCCGTGAAGAGCCGCGCCGTCCGTGGAACATCTGGGGTATATCACCGATAGTTATGTGCCCCGGAAAAGACACCACGTTCGAATTCATCGAAAACGTCCTGGCTGAAATGGTTGAGCTCTTCCCGGGAAAATACTTCCACATCGGCGGAGACGAAAGCCCGCGCAGCGAATGGGAAAAATGCCCTCTGTGCCAACGCCGCGCCAAGGAACTCGGACTTAAGGAGGAAAAGGGACGCAGCATTGAGGCGCAGCTTCAGAGCTACGTTGTTGAGCGTGCCGAAAAGTTCCTCAACAAGCATGGAAAGACAATCATCGGCTGGGATGAAATTCTCGAAGGAGGAAACCTCAACAAGTCGGCCGTCGTGATGTCATGGCGCGGAGAACAGGGCGGAATAACCGCTGCAAATGCCGGACACCACGTCATTATGGTTCCCAACAACTACGCATACCTCGATTACTTCCAAGATCGTCCCGAAGCCTCGCCTTTCGGCATAGGAGGATACGTTCCGCTTCAAAAAGTGTACGGCTACAACCCGGTGCCCAAGCAGGTTGAAGAGCAAGGCAACGCCAAATACGTGCTCGGCCCGCAAGGAAACACGTGGAGCGAGTATATTGCCGACGGCGACAAGCTGCTCTACCGCATGTTCCCGCGCGCCGTGGCAATTGCAGAGATTGGCTGGACTGAAATGTCCAACAAGGATTCCCTCAATTTCTTTGAAACGCTGGACAATGACGCCTCCGTGCGCATGTCGCTGCACGACGTGAACTTCCACATGCCGATACCCGTACAGGAAGGCATGGCATACAAACGCCAAGCATTCGTTGACGAAATAGTAATGCCTATCACCACGGTGCGCCCCGTAAAAGTGGTCTACACCACCGACGGCAGCGAGCCTAACGCCAATTCAACAGTCTATACGTCCCCAATCAGGATAAAGGAAAGCTGCACGCTGCGCCTGGCCTCGGTATTCCCCAACGGAATAATAGGCGGCCACAACAGCATTAAAATGGTAAAAGAACCTTACTCGCCGGCCATAGAAAGCAAGAACGTCGAGCCGGGACTGAACCTGCACGTAGCTTACGGCCTGTTCAAGAAAACTGCCGACCTGGCTGATTACTACGAATGGGATAACAGCATAACGAAAGACTTTGGCGGCCTGCGCATAAAGAACCCCAAGAACGATTACTCCACCGTGGCCGAAGGCTACATCATGATTCCCGAAGACGGAGTTTACGGCTTCCTGTCCGAGAACAACCAAGTAATAATCGACGGCAAAGTAATAGTAGACAAAGATAATGATGTTGTTAAACGTTCCGAATCCGGCGGCGGAACGGTAGCCCTCAAGAAAGGACTCCACAAAATCAAAGTCGTGTTCATTGGTTATAACGGAGACGGATGGCCCACCTACCATAACAATACACGGGTGCGGATTTGCAACACTTCGAAGAACGAAAACTTCAAGGACGTAACTCCCGACATGCTCTTCCACGAAGTGCCCATGTTCGAATAAGCCACCCATTAATCATGCAAACGGCCGCGCAATTCAGTGTGGCCGTTTCTTTTTCTTTAGGCTAAGGCTTCATAAATCGTTTGGCAAGAAATCCGAATAGCATTATCAATATTGCGGCATTAACGGCTACACCTCAATGCAGACATCTGGAGACGCAAAAAAAGTGCAAGGAGACGGCTCTCCGGAACGGCATAAAACGGGTACTAATTATCAAGCGGTTACAAGCAGGTAGGAGAAAAGAAAAAATACAAGGCACATATTTCAAAATATGTGCCTTGTATTTTAAAATATCTCAGACCTATTTTTTGCCTTTTCCAATACGGGTGACAGCAAGGCAGACAAAAACGACAGTTTTTTCGTACACTTTAATTCAATGTGAAAACAAGCCTTAACTGCTACGGAAAAACAGAACGGGTTACGGACTTTTGCCCGCAACCCGTTTCTGGCTCTATGGAAGAATGGATATTAAACGATTCCTTGTGCCATCATAGCCTTGGCAACTTTCATGAATCCGGCGATGTTTGCGCCTTTCACGTAGTTGATATAGCCGTCGGGCTGTGTACCGTAGCGTATGCAAGCCTCGTGAATGCTCTTCATTATGCTGTGGAGCTTGTTGTCTACTTCCTCAGACGACCAGTTGAGGCGCTCTGAGTTCTGTGTCATTTCAAGACCCGATACCGATACACCGCCTGCGTTTGAAGCCTTGCCCGGAGCATACAGTATCTTTGCTTTCTGGAACTCTGCGATAGCCTCGGGCGTGCTGGGCATGTTTGCACCCTCGGAAACAGCTATTACACCGTTCTTCAAAAGTGCGCGTGCGTCGTCGCCGTCTATTTCGTTCTGTGTAGCCGACGGGAGGGCGATGTCGCACTTCTCGTTCCAGGGACGTGCACCGGCAACATACTTAACGCCGTATTTCTCGGCATATTCACGGATACGTCCGCGCTCTATGTTCTTCAGTTCCATAACGTAGTTCCACTTTTCGCGGTCTATGCCGTCGGGATCGTAGATGTAACCGTCGGAATCAGAGAGGGTAACAACCTTTGCACCAAGGGTGATGAGTTTGTCAACAGTATATTGAGCCACGTTGCCCGAGCCGGATACGCACACGGTCTTGCCTTTGATGTCTATGCCGCGCGTCTTGAGCATTTCGAGCAGGAAATATACGTTTCCGTAACCGGTAGCTTCGGGACGGATAAGCGAACCGCCGAATTCCAGACCTTTTCCGGTAAACGTGCCGGTATATTCGTGTGTGAGTTTCTTATACATTCCGAACATGTAGCCTACTTCGCGTCCGCCTACGCCTATGTCGCCTGCGGGAACGTCGGTATCAGGACCGATATTGCGCCACAGCTCGGTCATGAAAGCCTGGCAGAAACGCATAATCTCGCCATTGCTCTTGCCGCGGGGGCTGAAATCCGAACCACCCTTTGCACCACCCATAGGAAGCGTGGTAAGAGAGTTCTTGAAAGTCTGCTCGAACGCCAGGAACTTCAGGATACCGAGGTTTACTGAAGAGTGGAAACGCAAACCGCCTTTGTACGGGCCTATTGCGTTGTTGTGCTGAACGCGGTAACCTGTGTTGGTCTGCACTTTGCCTTTGTCGTCAACCCAAGGTACACGGAAAGTTATTATTCTGTCCGGTTCAACCAAACGTTCTATCAATGATACTTTTTCGAATTCAGGATGTTGATTATAAACATCTTCGATAGAGAGTAATACTTCTTTTACTGCTTGCAAATACTCCAATTCACCGGGATGCTTAGCTTCCAGTGAAGCCATGATTTGGTTGATATTCATAATTCAAAATATTAAGGTCTGACAAAATGAAATGTTTTGTATATGCAAAGTTATGAAATTCTATATTCTAACCAAATTTTTCTGCGTGTATTTGTGTAAAATAATGATAAAAAGTTAGTAGGTTTGAATATGGTAGTCTATTTGTAAGTTGATTTTAGAGTGTGTTTGGATAGAATTAAGCGCATGGTAAGAGTAACACGTTCGTGTAACGACTGTGACACGTTCGTGTGACGGTTGTGACACGTTCGTGTGACGCCTGTTACACGTTCGTCCGACGGCTTTGCGTATTGTCCTTTTTAATTGAAAAATTATTTG
>ERZ824600.1856-NODE-1856-length-24219-cov-3.456630_pt1 | contig 24219 bp, 22 predicted proteins | sample MGYA00519933_ERZ824600 | MGnify/ENA primary metagenome ERZ824600 (study PRJEB31778, sample SAMEA3449178) | human gut metagenome | biome: human gut; feature: human-associated habitat; material: faeces | place: United Kingdom | collected 2010/2012 ... | reverse complement strand
TAAATAGTGGTAGAAAAGGGATGACTGCAGGTATTGGTAAATGTAAGCCTTTTTGGGATTATTATGCAGATAATCTGGAAGAATTGTTTTTGTCTGCTGAAAACATTAAGGCTTCAATACTTGCCAAGCCGATTGAGGATATTTTACAGCTTAATGTAGCCAATTTTGTGGGCAAAGAAAAGGAATCCGTGATCAAACAACGGATTAACCAGAATTCGTTCAGGGCACTTATTCTTGCAAATTATAATGAACGATGTGCAATTTCCGGGTTGCCTATCCCTCAGCTATTAGTTGCGAGTCATATCGTGCCATGGGCGGATGATGTTAATAATCGTTTAAATCCTACTAATGGCATATGTCTTTCTTCATTATATGACCAAGCTTTTGATAAGGGTTATATTGGGATTCGTCCAGATGATTATACTATAATTATATCGAAAGAGTTAAAGAATTACAAAAAATGTAGGTTCTATCAAAATGATTTTGCCTTATATGAAGATAAGCCTATTTCGCTTCCTGATAAACATATACCTAACCCTGAATTTTTGACATATCACATTGATAATATATTAAAGTACCATAATTAGCCATTAATTTATTAATGCAATAAATATCTTATAATTAGAATGCTATTTGTGTTATGAGGAAAATTACTCCTGAATTGACAGACGATCTGTTACGATATACCTCACCAGAATTGGTGGCTAAGAACGATGCCGTATTGGTTTCTAATTATAAGGAACTTAGAAAACATATCGCGCAGTTGTCGTATGCTAATAAAGATTGTATACTGTTTTATAGAGGGCAAAAAGATGATTATCGGAATATTAAATCAGGTAAATCAACTTTTTACCCTACTATGTATAGAGGTGATCGATTAGAGAAAGAAGAACTTAAATTTAGATGGGAAAAACTCAATAAAGCGAGTGAAATATTTATAAGTAAACTTAAATCCAAATATCCGAATAAAACATATATAGTAAAAAGAAAAAGAATCGTTCAATGGAGTATTCTACAACATTATGAAGTTACTGAAACACCATTAATTGATGTTACACAGTCCTTAAAAGTAGCGTGTTCATTTGCCGTCCTTGATAATAATAATGAATATGCTTACGTATATGTATTTGCCCTTCCATATTATACCAATAGGATATCTGTTAACTCTGAACATTATTTGACCAACGTAAGGCTTTTGAGTGTAGCTCCACCCCAGGCTCTTAGGCCATATTATCAAGAAGGTTTTTTGATAGGCGAAGATGAGTTTAACGAAACATATACTAATAAAGAAGAACTTGATCTTAATAATAGGCTGGTAGCAAAATTCAAGTTTAAAAATGACGATACTTTTTGGGGCGATTCAGAAAAAGCACTGACAGCGGAAGAACTCTATCCTCAAGATGATGAAATAGAGCAATTGTGTAAAGAGGTTTCAAATGAACTTTATGACGCGATTGCACATACCAGGAATTGTGAAATAACCGGTGATGATTATTTAACTTTTATGAGGAAATGGGTGGAAATAGAGCGGTTGTTATCAGATATTCCGATTAATGATTATAATACTCGCACAACTACGGCTCCAGCAGGTTTAATAAAAAGAATAACAGATAATGATTTAAAAATGAGGTTAAATAAAGCGAGATATCAACGAAATATGTTAGCTCACAACATAAATACAGGAATACCCCGTAATAGTCTGATGGATAGTAATGAACTTGAGAAATTGTATAAAGATTTAAAGGAATATATCGCTAATTTATATGTAAAGCAATAAATAAATTAATTTATCTGGTATGTCTCACTATTTATCAAACTTAGTTGTTAATTCGGTTTGCACTTGCACTTTTGCACTATAGGGATTGTCAACATAACTTTGCTACTGGAAGATAAGAACTGCATGGTGTGTCAATAATAACTTTTCTACCGGTTTCCCTCTAAATAAAATTGCTGATTATCAATAAAATACGAAATTTTATGTTGCCAATTGAATAAATAAGTTTGCAATGCAGCAAAGAGGAATGAATAACTGGACAACTGCATCGTATCAAGGCTCAAAAAGCCTTGAGGTGTTGTCATGTGTCCATACTTCGGGCATTGGGGCATCATTCTATTTTAGAGATATCTTCCGACGAACATTTGATAGAACATCGGGGCGAGCGCCTGGCCGTGATGGGCGGCGATGAATACCGGGGATTCTATCAAAGTGCCGCGGCCTACACCGGAAGAGTGGGGCGATGCCGAGGAGTTGATTGCTTCTGGGGAATATGACAGCCGGGAGGCGTTTTTGGCGGATTGGCTTGCATTCAACCCGATGGAGACGCGGTGGTTTCATGTCACCTCGACCCGATACGGGGATTCCCGGTCGCTTCATGTTACGGACCGGAAACGTACCTGGTGCATCATCGCGAACTGTACTGCTTGTGCTGATGGGAGTCCCTATGATGCGTGGGGCAGGGATATTCTCACCCACCTCTTCGACTATCTGCAACGGCTGATTGATATCGTTGCCGCGAATCCCGACTGGTTCAACGATTACGTGGCGCACAACCTGCAGTACCAGCAACGCACAAGGCGTATTGCGCAAAAGGAACTTAACCGCATAGTACCGAATCGCAAAATTGAGGTGGAAGATAAGGAGACGCCCATCAAGGCTTTTGAAGATTCTGTCCACGGGTGTTCCGTACCTCCCTTGGAGACCATGACTATCCGGCTATATTGCACCTATTATCGCATTGCCAATGAGGCGTACTACCGGAAACGGGGCGCCAGCGAACGTGTTTATGAGGATCCGCATGATGTCCTGGAGGAGCTGCGGGATATTGCCTACTACAAGCGGATGAAGTTCGTGGATGTGAAGTCCCTGTACGACATTGACTGTCTGGCGGATTTCATACGGTTTGCGACGGACCACTACAGCGAACTGAGATTCTCACGTCTGAAGATCTTTGCCTCAAACAAACGTGAGCAGGGCTGGATAATTGTTGTCTCCAATAGTTATTCGGCTAATGTCGGATTGGCTATTGTGGTGACTACCGCCTTGTATAAGGGCGGAGCGCCGCTATTGATATACGATGCAGAGAGACTCCTGCGAATCCTGAGGGATGAGGATTGGGTGCGGTTGATTCCCAGCTCATTTCACAACTATATGGGCTATCTGGAGGAGGGCACCGTCTATGAATTGCCATGGGAATACGAATGTTCGGATGATGGCGACTCGCCCCTAACTCGGGAGCAATATAAATAGATTGTCACCCTTGCCGAATGGCAGCCTGATGACCAGGTGAAGCATTTTGTCTAACAATATCTGTGGCGATGATTCTTTTATGGATATAATTCCTAAATGGAGTAATACCCTACCCCTAAAAATATGATCAATATTATGAAATGCTATCAAATTTATAGATTATCTAGAAATATGTTAATTTTTAGCTGTTAATTTCTCTACGATACTTTGCAATGTATTCTCTCTTTCTTTTGATTTTAATTGACATTGCCATATAATAAACACTTTATATCCCATTTGTTCTAATTGCATTTGCTCCTTTGTATCTCGTTCAATATTTGACTCTATTTTAGTTCTCCAAAAATCCGTATTTGAAGTTGGGAGAGTAGAAGCTTTACAATTTTTATGCCCATGCCAGAAGCATCCATTAACAAAAATAACTGACTTATATTTTGGTAACACTATATCTGGTTTCCCTGGTAATCGTTTATCGTTTACACGAAATCTAAAACCATGAGCAAATAAATATTTTCTAACTAAAATTTCAGGCTTTGTATTTTTACTAGAAATTTTAGACATTATAATAGAGCGTTTTTCTTTTGAAAATATATCTGGCATGATTATTTTATTTTTTCTGCGTCATCCAATCGCCTAAATAAATGAGACAATAGACTCAACATATCTAAACAATCATTTTCTGTGAATAATCCACTTGTTTTTAGACATTGTTTTTCCTCATGTGCTAACGGATTTCTGACTCCAGCCATTATTCCTGCTGACATATGTTGTTGTCCTGTCTCAATATTTTCTTTAGTAGCATCTGAAAATTCTTTTCCATCGTGCTTTTTATATTTTTTTGCTACAGAAAGAATACCATTTTCTCCAAATGCTGCAAACATCAGATCTTTTCCGTCTTTTTCATTGCCTTTAGCATCTTTTGGATGGCCAGATTTATCTTTTACAATTGATTCAAATCTTTTTATTGTTTCTGCTACAGCTCTATAAAAATCGGCATTTTTATAATCATCGTAAGATGCATCTTGAACTGTTGAATGCATATGTCTCCAATGATAGTTTGCATATTCAGGTATTAGTGTATGAAGCATACCAACGACTTCACTTTGCTTATCATTAGCTAATTCTGAATTTTCTACAACATTATTTACAATGTTTTCCACCCCGGATTTAACATTAGAAGGTAATTTGCCATACCAATCATTTATATCAATTTGTACTTTCCTGGAAATTTGTTTTTGCCTTTCTATTTTTCGTTTGTTTCTCCAATCTCTTTCAATAGCAGATAAGAACTGTTTAAGATTAGCTTGTAGCTCTGATGTTACAGGTAAATCCCAACTTAACGATTGTCTGTCCGTAGAAATCACATCTTCTTCTAATTCGTCAATAAAATCGATATTAAGCCAGCCTGTTAAATAAGAATATCCATGACTAGACTCTCCAACACCGAAAAATTCAGGAGCATTTACTAAACGGCCGTGTGCGAATAATGTAATGCCTCTAAGACCAGGCTTTAAAGGTTTTTCTGTTGCCAAAATACGGCCATTAACATTGTGATCTTTCAAATACTCGTTTTTTACATCTCCATTAGGAAAATCCCAAATAATTTGAGGCGATAAATTTTGATATTTTAATTTATCGTCTATCAATATTTCACCTTCTTCGTTGTATGAAATATATACCTTAAAAGTGTCATCAAAAAAATTAAATAACTTAGAAAGGCTAACCGCTAAACCGTCTTTATCGAAATCTGTTTTTCGTTTTAAATCGTCTAATTCTATGGTTGTCCCATTAGGAGCCGTCTCACATGCGAGTATTGAAAACCGGGGTTCATATTCTTGACTATTAGTCTCCATCAATTCCGACCAGCTTAAAGTAAATTTTACGCATATTCCATCCTTGCAAGTGGTAATGCGAATTGTATCTCCTATTCCAAAGAAAGCAAGTTTACCTAACCCTTTTCGTCCTGTTACTTTTCTTATGCCGTTAGGACTTAATCCATCATCATCAATTCTGCGTTTACGTCCAATTCTTAAGAAATTATTATTAATTTCATCAAAGGACATTCCAACTCCGTCATCGATAACAGCAATTCTTTTGTCGCCGTTATTATTATATAGCTTAATGTGCACTGTATGTGCTTCCGCATCGTATGCATTAGCAATAAGTTCTGCAATTGCATTGGGTAAAACAGAATACATTTTTATACCTAAATGTTCAATGGTATGCGGGTCAAAACTCATTTTAAGCTTCGGAGATTCCATATTCTTATTTTTTAACTGATGATATAATAGATATTCCTAATCTTCTGGCATATTCGCATGGTACAGCATTGCCTATTAATTTCGCTGTAGCAGCAATGCTATTAGTTTTAAAAACATAATTCTTAGGGAACGTTTGTAAAGTGGCCCCTTCTCTTAATGATATTGCGCGATCTTCTTCTGGATGTCCGAATCTTCCGTTTGAGATACTGTAAAATTTAGTCGTTATTGTTGGAGCTGGTCTATTCCACCACATTCGTCCAAATGTATCTTTAAAGCTGTCATCTTTTCCAATAAAGCATGGTAATTGTAATTCCGTGTCATTTGCCCAATCAAGCCTGCTACCGCCATCGTGTTTTGTTTTTGATATTCTTCTCAAACATATATCACTAAGACCAGCCGTAGTATGATTAAAATCCGACGTGTCTTTATGCCCTGCAGGTATTTCTGGAAACCCGTTTGCAGTTCCTAAAAAATCGCTTAATACAGAAACAGTATCTTCTTCATTGGGCATTTGAAGATTTAGATCCATCATACGAGATGCTATTAAAGAAAATCGTTTCCGGCTTTGGGGTACTCCATATCTACTCATATCAACGACCTTGTATATTATGTTTTCATATCCAAGATCTTTCAGTTTGCTGAGGAAATATGGTAATATACTATTTTTATTTGTTATTATGCCTGGGACATTTTCAACTATGATAAATCCAGGTCTATAATATTCAACAAAACGGGTGAAATTCTTTAATAAATCTTTAGACTTGGTAGATTTCCCTTTGTCCGTATTGATTATACTATAATACTGACACGGACTACAACCCACAAAAATAAGGTTGTCATCATTAGGTTTAATTGCGAACTTTCTTTCAAAAAAATTACTGCGTAGTCTTTTTATATCTGCATGGATAAATGTGCTACTAGGATTGTTATGTTCGTATGTTTCTTTTGCATCAGCATCAAAGTCGACACCAGCAATTACATCTATACCTGCTTGACGTAATCCGTAAGTCATTCCGCCTCCACCACAAAAGAAATCAATCGCTCGAAATTGAATGTTAGACTCCATACGACTATTGGATTATATTATTACTATATACCTCATTCTACCAATTTACTATACTTAAATTAATTCTGTATTTTATTAACCATGGATTCTAAATCACAAGGCGAATTCAATTGCGCAATCCTTTATCCATTGGATGGTTTCACTTTTGGCGTTAATTGTTTTTGCAAAATGAAGTAACAAGTCAATAAATTCGTGGATTGAAAAGTGGCGTTTAATCGAATAGATTCGCATCTTTGCATAATCCTCAATAGAAATAACAGAACAATAAAATCCTTGGCTTCCTAATCTTGCCGCCGTGGAAAACACCTCTTCTCTGCTGAAGTTTACTTTGCGACCAAATATGAATAAGCTTTTACTTATTTTGTTAATCGCAAATTTATGTATAGCATGTTCAACATCTTCTTTTGTAAAGTCTTTATCTTTAACCTCAATTGAAGAAAGTAATTCGTCGGAAGATGTAAAAATATCAATATCTCCTATTTCTTTAGATGAGGAGCCACTTTCATTTACCTTATGCGGAATTATGGCGTATGATCCTTCGTAATAAAGGTGTTCCAAGGCAGAGACCACTAATGGACAGATTTCTCCCTCGTATGATTGATCTGTGAGAGTAGTAATATAATCCAAAATAGTTTGTGGTAAATCCGCTTGTTCAATATCTAAATCAGGTAGTTCATATTTGTTCGCATCTTCCTTTGAGATTTGAGCAATATTGAAAATAGCGGATGAAAGATAACTTAAAGCAGCCTCTGATGTTTTAATGGAAGAAAGAATTTCTATGACATTTTTCAATATTTCCATGTCATATCCTCTTCTTACAGCATTATTTTCTGACAATCTTGTAAATCTTGCAGGCTTGTTCAGAAAAGGCTCATTAGAACCTCCAATGCCATTAGGATAAAATTCTCGCTCAAAGGGGACAATTATTCCATGGCAAAGGCTTCTAGCATCATACGCGCCTTCCGAATTATCTCCAGCTTGAAGACTAAGGGGGTCAATTTCATTATTTGTGCTCTTGGCTAATAATGCTGTCACAAGAATATACCTATATGTTTTGTGTGACCCTCGAAGCACTTTCTCAATAAGTTCCCCTATATGGTCATCCATTTTATGACAGCCTTTCTGAGCTTTTGATAGAATTGTTTTGGCCGAATCGGTATCTATTTTTTTCATGTTTTAATCGAATAAACAGGTTTGGGGTAGATAGGAGATCTTTTCTTTGCCATTTAGTATGTTTATTACCATACTTACCACAGCTTGTGCAAGATTACAAGGTACGGCATTCCCAATCTGAGTATACTTTGATGATTGTGGACCATAAAATTTATAATCAATAGGAAATGTTTGTAATAATGCAGCCTCTTCGACAGTCATTCTTCTTAAAAAAGAAGGAGCTTCTTTGTATTCTACAGAAAAACGATTATTAGTTACATTCTGATGGTATTGTTTTATCCATGCTTCGCAGTTCTCGTATAGTTCTTTTTCGTCGATTATAGGAGTCTTATTCCCCCCCATAGAGGCTGGCAATGTAGCGCTATATCCATCAATACGGATTGGTCTACCTAACCCATTGAATAACATCCCAGCATATGGAGATTTGCGAAGTATTGGATTTGCGCAGAGTGTTATCTTTGCTTTACATACTCCTTTATTATTGCCAGTTCCTGCTTTATCCAAAACAGATAGCGTTTCTCTGACTGTTGGCGCCTTATGACTGTATTTTAATATTAACCTGTCCCAGTCGGGTTTCAGGTGTTTATCTCCTCTTATCCCAATAATGAATATCCGTTCTCTTGCTTGTGGTACATTGTAATCTGTTGCATTGAGAACTGCAAAATTGACGGAATATCCTAATGCGCGCATTTCCATCAAAAGGCGTTCTCGAATCTTCTCCCACTTTTTTAAAGTGCCGAGAGCTTTTACATTTTCCATGATAAAAGCACGAGGCTTTGTTCTTACAATGACATTTACATATGCCCATATTAGCTGGCTTCTTGTATCATTTGCATCCATTTTTCCCGCGACAGAGAATCCTTGACATGGGGGGCCTCCAATAATTAAATCTGGATTATGGATTTTTTCTATTTCATCCATAAGGGTATTTATGTCACCTTGTACTATATGGTCTCCAATGTTCTCTTGATAAGTAAGGCAAGCATCTTTCATCATGTCATTTGCAAAAACAATATGAGCGCCAGCCTTGATAGCACCAACATCTAAACCTCCTGCGCCAGAAAACAATGATATGGTTCGGATGCTGTTGATATTATTTAGCTCTTTTAATGTCATTTGCTTAATTTTATTTGTTGTCACGTTCATTTATTAAGTCTTTAGGACTTATGCACAGAATTTTTGCAATTTGCAATAACTGTTCTAATGATGGTTGGGTTTTATTTTGTACCCATCTACTTATTGTTATTTCCGATTTCCCGATTTGTTCGGCTAACCAGCGATTTGTCTTGTTCTGTTCAGCTAATACTATTCTAATTCGATTTATAGATTGTACAGTCATATGATGATATGTAATTTATTGGACAAAAATAAAAAAATAGTTTGTAGTTTTGCGTTATGCGATAAAATATTATCTGATGTATATAAAGAAGAGTCTAATTTAGACTATATCATATACCTCTATGGTAGTTATAAGATTGATATATTATTTAGTTAATAGCATAAATTTTTCAGATTTATAAAATAAAATCCCCCCATATCCGACAAGACCGGCGGACTATTAGCGGTCGCACGAGGCGGCCGCTTTTTGTGTGCCTGTTTCATGACTTTATCGTCTTAATCCTGTTCTCGGTTTCTTGCCCAATAGGAGGGTTGCAGCACGGGCACAGCGGCGGGCCCATTGCAGGTCGTCATCGTCCTTGTCCCGCCAGGGAAGGTCGCTTTGCGAACCTCCGCCACCACCTCCGGCAGATACGGCTGGCGTATCAAGCATACCAACAAAGATAGCTACGGCTATGTCGGTCAGCTCACTGCTGTTGGCAACCTCCCGGTAGTCGAACTCTTCGTTGAAATAGTCAAGTACCCGCTCCGGAATATAGAAACGCTGTTCCCTTCCGCTATTGGAAGAAAGCGTGTAGGACACCGAGCCGGAACGATAGTGAGTATAGTCCATATTGGCTGTCGCTCTTTGAACTGGTTCCGGCCGATGGCTCTGATAAGGATTGACCTGAGCGGCAAGTCTCTCCCGGTAGTGTAGCTTTTGCCAGGTTCGGGGAAGTTTGGAAATCATCAGGTTACGGGCTACTCCCAGTTCGGAAGCCTTGTATTTGGCATTTCCTTTGAGGATCGCATATCCACGGAGAACATCTTTCTTATCTTTCCGTTCATATACGGAATAGCCTCTCCGGGCAAGTGCCTTCTTGTATTTTTCCCATGACCACGATGGCATGGTTCTCAATACCTCCATACACTCTCTGCTTACTTCCGGAATGTTGCGACTTCGGATTTCTTCCGCAGTCTTCCAGCCACGTTTCACTGCAACTCGTTCGGCTGCACGTTGTGCCCGAAGATGAATGTTATGGTCATTGTTGATGTTCCCGTTTTCATCAAAGCGGCAAATTGCGGCATGGAGATGGGGAACTTTCCCTTTGGATTCCATGTGCAGGTAAACCGTGTATTTGCTGTTTGCCAGATTGGTCGGGCTGGAACGGACTTTCCCGTCCTTGCCGGTAATCGTTTGGTTATCGAACTCTTCGACGAACTCGTGCCAGAGCTTTTGCCAGTCCTCAATGTCATAGAAACTAGTATGCTCAGGCGATGGACTCAACTCTATTCTGATAATGGAATTCTTTATCGGCCGATGTTGGGAAAGAGTCAACTGCATGGAGTTCCATATCCCCATAGCGTCCAGATCCGGGGGCAACAGATTGTCCAATACCCGATATATTTTTTCCGGATGCTTCTTGTATTTTGATTCGCCAGTAATATAACGAAGGTCATTGATACCGTAAGATATGGCTTTGGCTTTTGCAATCATTTTTCTTCGGATTGAGGGTTGGACGGAATTTTGTTTTTCTCCTTTACGGCTTCCAGGAATTGGCAGACTCCTTCGGCAACATTGGAAAGTTCTCCGAGCCAGCCGACCATGAACGGAATCTGATTAAACATTACCATCCGCTGCTTTGTGGACATTCCGTGAAGTGCAGAGGTATATTTTACGAGATCAGACCGACAATTGTCCAGATTCTGCAACAGTGCCGCCTCTTCTTTCGTGAGCCTCGCTTTGGGCTTGAAGTTATACGCACACGACAATATGTAGTCGCTTACGGTCATGCCGCATTGTTCGGCCAGTGATTTTATATGGTCTCTCTGGCTGGGAGTGACTTTTGCCCCGACAAAGACGCTTCTTGTTTCTTTCGGGGAAGTTGATGTATTGACAATATCTTCTTTCATTTGAATCGTTGTTATAATGGTTGAAAAGGTGCGAGCTTGCGAGTACCGTACTGGCGAAGGAACTGAGCAGTCAAGAGCGCCAATGTACAACCGTAACGCAGTGAGGTTATACCTTGGCATATCTCGAAACAGTTACCTGTTTATGCTTCCCCGCAAGCCATATCGGATGCGTATAATGAATTGGCACTTGGACAAGGAAATGCAGAATATTATTATCCACTAAAAGAGGGGAGGAAATGAGTATCTCACATGGTGATTTCCTGCCGACTTTGCTTTATTCTTAATATATACACACCGACAATAAAGTAAAGTTTGACTCAGTAATGGAATTCCGGATTGAGAATATAATTTTTCCCCTCCTTTATGACCAACCGCTTGTTGCCAAGAAAGGTGGCTACTTTGACAGCCTTGTTGTAGCCGAGCTTTACATTGTGCAATCCGTAAGCTTCCTTCAGACGTTCCAGGTAGTCATCATAACTGCCGATATTGCCATTGGCAAAAGCGGCATCCACTGCAGCACGATGTACAGTCTCAGGAATCTCCCTCTCCGGATCGAACGGTTCTTTGGTTGGTCGCCCGCTCTTCTTCTCTTTGGACAGATATGGTTCTACCAGTTCGGGCAGGACATCTTCGTTTATGCGGAAAGCGAAAGGTTCAAAGTCCCGGTCCCGGATGTGCACGGCTTCGACCACGCTTATGGCTTTGTCCTCTTTGTCCACTTCTACCTGCAGTATGGTTTCCGCCTTGTTATTGAGTTCCGTGCCGATGTGACCACGCGCATGTTCATCATTCTTGTTCTGATGCAGGACAGTATGGATATGGATTTGTTTGTCGTCCGTCCACTGCATGAATTTCGAGATAACTTCGGTAGATTCACTGGATGAATTGATGTCGTAAAGGAAATCACGGATGCCATCTATAATGACCAGACCCAAATCAGGTGTGGTGCCGATAGCTTCTTCGACTATCAACAGGCGCACTCTTGGAGCAAACTTACGCAGAGACAACATAATCAGATTTTCCGGCACCTTGTCATCCGGCATTTCCGCCAAACGCAGGATGCGCTTCAGTACCTGCTGACAATGATGGCGTCCCTGTTCCGTGTCGATATACAGAATCTTCCTCTTGTTCTCGGGGAACATGGAGCGGTAACGAAGAACAGTACGGCTACTCAATGCTGATGCGGCAATGGCCGAAACGTTGAAAGTCTTCTTGCTTTTGGCTTTCCCGATGGAAGCGCTGAAATTCCCCAATGTGCCTATAACAGCATCATCCACCATCAACACTGCCGGCGCCTCTTCATAGTTATTCGTGACGCTCACGGCTGCTTCCTCTATAAAAACTGCCAGTTCCTCACGTGAAGGTATCGTTTCGTCCGTCTTCTCCATCATTACCAGTTTTTAAGGTTAGGTTTACGGCGATGGGAAGCGAGCATGGCTTCGTTCTCTTCCTCGAAAGTCTGCGGAGCCGGCTTCTTTCGGGAGGATTCCAGCCATTTGTCCAGTTCATCCCGATAAATGTATAGATGTTTCCCTTGCTTGATGACTGGAATATCATCTTTTTTGACCTTGTAATAAAAGGTCGATAACGGCATTTTGAGATAGGCGCAAGCTTCCTGCACGGTCATGGGGACGTGCGTGTTTTCTTTGACTTCATGCTGCTTGGACAGTTTTTCCGTCAGCAGATTTTCCATGCTTGCAATCCGGTCGCAAAGTTCGCCGACTACTGCCGGCAAGTCATTGAATGTAAGTTGGTCTGTTTTCATATTATAACTTTTTAATCGTTTAACATGCTGCGAACCAACCCAATGAAGTTTTGCAGAACAATACAGACCGGATTAATTATTTCATCTGCATACGTTTTTTGTTACGACTCATCGTTATCTGTTTCCAAATGGAAGCGATAGTCTCCCTTTTCAGGTACATCAATTGGAATCTGACTTGCTACCTGATCCCGCAAATTAAGCCTGAGATATTCATGACTTGCGCTTTCAAGTTCGTATGGAAATGATGCTTTGATAAAGACGGCTCTTTTCGCCAATGGTACTCTCAATCGTTCACCTACATTCCACGCCAGATGACGAAGTCCAGGTGAACGTAGCGGATTGTCAATATTGGAACGAATCGGTTTATAGAGCTCCGGCTGATCACAAGCCATGTACTCAATGTTGGAAATGAGAGTCGCTATAGCCTCTTTGGAGAGATAGGGGGCAGTCTTGATGGTTACATATTCCCGAATCGCATCCATAACTTTTACTTGTCTTTTCAATTCTTTCTCTTTGAGTTCTTCCAGAATGGAATCATACTTTTCCAAATGAGATTCATTGGAACAATCGGGGACGACAGGCTCTTGATTTGACTGTGCGGATGGAGAATACTCCTGTTCAGAAGAATCCGCCGGTTGTTCGGTAGGCGGTGTTTCAGCAATACAAACAGGCTCTGTGGTGCTCTCTGATTCTATAACAGGAGAGGATTGTTCACCAAAAGAGAAGTGGATGGGATTTTTCGTCAGCCAATTATAGAAAAATTTCTGCAGGACTCCACACAATATGATGGACATCGCCAGTCCGAGAATTACAGGAGTTGTTATGCGCATGATGTTGATGTCATGGCAAAGGGTAAAATAAGTGGCTATGGCCGCAAAAATGATAACGGATAGCGCAAGGATAAAACTTATTTTCTTAGTTCGGATTTGTTCTGTATTTGTCATCTTCTATCACTATTTGGAATTACTGTACGCCAAAGTTATGTGCGTTATTCCAGATACTGATAAATAATGAGTTATAATCGTCCGATTTTACACAAAAATTACGGATATAGTCCGATTTTTCGCTCAAAATCAAACTATATCCGCTAAAACAGGTGCTCAAAATGCCTGTCAGTCTTTCCGTGTCAGGGAGATTCTCTTGCTGGCTTCACGCTTGTTGCTGTCCACTACTTTCATGTACCTTTGGGTTGTGGTTATACTCTTGTGAGCCATCATGCTTTGTATGGTGCGGATGTCCGTTCCGGCAGCCGCTTGCAGCGTCGCGAATGTTCTACGATAGGAGTGGAATGTGATCTTCTTGGTGATTCCAGCCGAACGAATCCACCCTTTCATGTAAGTCTGGGTCCAACAACGCTGTAACCCCTTGAATACCATTCCCCGCTTGTCAGGGCTGTAGCCGATCAGGTCCAGTGCTTCCTCGCTGATGGGGATGATGTCCTCGGAGCGGTTCTTCTTGGTGATGATGTGTACGCACTTGCCACCGGCCGAATAGTCCACGATGTCCTCCCAGCAGAGGGCGAGGATGTCGCTGATGCGCAGGCTGGTCATGCACGAGAAGAGCGATGCCGTCTTTAGCACAGGCTTCTTGCAGGGTGTCTCGGCCAGCTTGTAGAGTTCTTCCACTGAAAGATAATCCTTGACTACGTCCTCGGTCTCGATCTTTTCGAGGAAGTCGTTGACGTTGTTGCGGATCAGTCCGTTACGGTAGAGGATTTTCAGAAGTCCCCTGAATGTAGACCAATATCCCGATGCGGAGTTTCGTGTGATGTGTCCGTTACGCTTGAGTTTCTTTGCCGTCAACAGGTACTCACGGAACTTGTTGCAGAGATCAATGTCGAGCTCCTCAAAAGTACATTTCCCATGCACGAAGTTACTGAAATGGAGATAGACAAATTCCCACTTTGGGTCATGTTTACGGAGCTGATTACGGAAATACTCCAGAAAATCAGCCTTGAGTTTGTACTTGTCGAAGAAATCATACCGTTCATTCACTACCGACTCGAACCTGCGGCAACGGATGGCTTCAGCCTTCTCGGCCATTACCTCGTTGAAGTCCTGTTCACGCTTGTTCTTCGGATTGGCATATATATAGATGCCAAGCGATTCATGACGGATAACTTTCATTGTTTCCTTGTCTCTATACCCAGGATAATAATCCAGATAAAACGACAGCATCCTGTTTTTCAAAGGACGAGTTCTTAATGTTACGGTTTTACAATCGTTCATAATGTTATATTTTTTATGGTTGTTATTAATTCGCTGGCAAATCACTGTAATGTAACCATGCAGACCACCTTCAGTGACGATTAATTTTAGAATAATTTACGGTAGCCTATAATCAGGTCACTTACGGACACCCATAACCCGGTCAAAGTCCACTTTCAGGAAGCGGACGAAGCGCCCGTTCTTCTCTCGGGGAATCTGATGGAATTGCAGGATATTATAAACCGAGTCTCGGGAGAGTTTGAATTTTTCCATAGCCTCCTTGACGGTGTAGTATTCGGCCTTGCTCTCCTCTGCTGAGTTCTTCGAAAGGTCGAAGTGGAGTTTGGAGTAGAATATCTGCCCGTGTTCTTTCTTTGAGGGAATGTTGTTACGGTAGACGTGCGAACGAATGGCGACACGTGTCATGCCGTATTTCTCCTGAATATCTTCGGGAGTGTACCATTCCGTCAGGTCGGAGTCCACCTCATATTTGGCAAAGGCAGCATCAATATGTTTCTTGCTGTAATAGTTGAACTGACGGATTCTTACTTTCGGGACCTTGTGCTGTCGTGTATAAGTCCATACCCATTTGGCATTGACCTTATATTTCTGTGCAATCTCCTCAGCGGTGTAATACTCGGTGATGTCAAAGTCGTTTTTTGCTACCAGCCGTTCATAAGGTTTGCTTTTGAGCATGAGCTCGATGTCGGCTTTCCGTATCAGCGACATCTTTCCGCTGAGCCGGGAGGCACGGAGTTTCTCTTCCTTTACCAGTTTGTAGATGTACTGGCGGCTTACACCCATCAGACGTGCAGCCTGTGAAAAAGTGAAGTATTCCTGCTTTTCCAGCGACGAGCGCAATTCCTGCATCTCCTGCATATGGCGCAGCTCCATCTTCCGCTCCATCATGCGGTGTTTGTAACCTCGTTTCGAGCATTGCGGGCTGCAATAACAGGTAGTTGTTTTCTGTGCGATGAACGGTTTTCCGCACCATTGACAAATTCTTTTTACTTCCATATTTTCGTCCTATTTTCTGCCATTTTACATGAATTTTAATTTCCCTTTTTGTACACACATGTAAACCATTGTCAACACACGTCAACTAATGCGTCACTGTGATATTTGGGCAAACCGTGAATTTCTGCCACGGTAGAAATACGTATGAAAAATATGGATAAAAACCGTTACTTCCAAATACGGTCTGGAAAGCACATAAAAACAAAAGTCGCTGATATACAGCGACTTTGTTCTAAATGGTCATGGTTGGTTATGGCTGTTTACAAGCCGTTACTTGCCGATGCAGAAGTTTTTGAAAATGTTGCCGAGGATTTCGTCGGTGGTGATTTCGCCGGTGATTTCGCCGAGGTGATGCATGGTTTCGCGTATGTCTTGGGCAAGGAGGTCGCCGGGGTAGTTGTGGGCCAGGCCTTGACGGGCGCGCTGTATGGACTGACGGGCACGGACGAGGGCTTCGTAATGGCGCACGTTGGTGACGATGATATCGTTGGCAGCCGTGGCTTGCGTGGCATGGGCTACGAGGGCGTCTTGCAGGGTGTCGATGTTGCGGTTGTTCTTGGCCGAAAGAGGGAGTATCTGCTCGGGTGCTATGTGGAGGTTGGCCAGGAGTTCTTGTTTCTCGGCTATCTGTGCGGGGGTGAGCAGGTCGGTCTTATTGATGAGGGCGAAGAGTTTTTTCTCTTTGCACTGCGGTACGATGCGCTGAGCGAGTTGCTGTACATGGGCGTCGCTATGGGTACCGTCGATGAGCCAGAGTACGATGTCGGCCTGCGCGAGCTTGGCGAATGTGCGTTCGATACCCATGCTCTCGACGGTGTCGTGGGTCTCGCGTATGCCGGCGGTGTCGATGAGGCGATAGGTGATGCCTTGCAGGTCGATGATGTCTTCGACGGTATCACGGGTGGTACCGTGTATGTCGGAGACGAGGGCGCGCTCTTCGCGCAGGAGGGCGTTGAGGAGGGTCGATTTTCCGGCGTTGGTCTCGCCGATGATGATGGTGGGTATTCCGTTCTTGATGGCGTTACCGCGGCTGAACGAGTCAGCCAGGCGGATGATGACGGTTTCGATGTTACAGGCCAGCTCGTTGAGTTGTCGGCGGTCGGCAAACTGTACTTCTTCCTCGCTGAAATCCAGTTCGAGTTCAATAAGGGAGACGAATTGCAGCAGGTGTGCCCGCAGGTCGGCCAGCTCACGGCTGAAACCGCCGCGCATCTGGTTCATGGCTACGCGATGGGCGGCGGCCGAACGGGAGGCGATGAGGTCGGCTACGGCTTCGGCCTGCGAGAGGTCGAGGCGGCCGTTGGCAAAGGCACGTCGGGTAAATTCGCCGGGGGCGGCTCCGCGACAGCCGCTGTGTATGAGGGCCAGTATGATGTGCTGGGCGATGTAGGTCGAGCCATGGCAGGATATCTCGACCGTGTCTTGTCCGGTATAGGAGTGCGGGGCGCGGAAGAGGGAGACAACGACCTGGTCGAGCAAGTCGCCTTCGTGGCTGTATATTTCGCCATAGGCCAGGGTGTGGGTGCGACGCTGCGAGAGGGGGGCACCCTGCCCGTTGGGGCGGAAAAGGGTGTCGACGATGTCGACGGCTTTGGGGCCGCTGACACGAATGACGGCAATGCCTCCTACCCCGGGCGGTGTGGATACGGCACATATTGTATCTTGGGGCAGGCTGGTCGAGAGGGTATCAGAAATTCCAGTATCGGGTGTCATATTGTGATTCAACATATTGTTCTATATCGTCGGGAAGTTGGGGAAAGAAATCGATGCGGGCCAGGGCCTCGACACTGTCGATGGTCACGGCATAGATATCGAGGGGCTGACGCCGGCGTTCGCGGCAGTTTTCGAAGATGAACCCGATGCCACGGGGCGGGTCGGCATAGGGCGACAGCACCACTTTGTAATAGGCCGAAGGGACTTTTACCTTGTGGGGGCCTATGGTGGTATCGCCGGGTGAGACCAAGGGTCCGCACACGATGACTATGGCACTGTCGTTGCGGGCCCAGTCGCGGATTTTGTCTTCGAGGCGTTTCCAGTCGCCCTGATTGAGCCCCGGGGTCTGCGGGCAGATGTTGGTGAGGTAGAACGAATGCGACATGGCCTGGGCACTCCATCGCATATCGGCGGCGGGTGCCATGTGTCCACGGTCGAAGCCGCTGCGGCGATAGTCGGCCAGGCTGGCCTGTTTATCGAGAGGCATGGATTCGTCGGGGCGAAAATTGTCGCGTCGGGGTACTTGGGCATTCAGTTCGCTGCGCAGCAATTCATAGGCGACCCAGTTGGGCAGATGCCAGTCGGTATTATACGAGATTGTATAACCGGCATATTCGCGGGTGTAATGGGGTCGGTCATCGGAAAACGGGGCCGGTATTTCCAGGCAGTCGTAATGGGCCACCCGCGGGAATGACCCTCCATGCGAAGGTGTTGCGTCGCGGCGGGGCCTTATCGACTCCCATCGCTCGGCGACCCACTCGTTGAGCGAGAACGAGGTGGAGAGCCGTTTCTCTATCTGATCCGTGCGATTGTAGGCCAGCCACAATATGAGGGCGAAAAACAGGAGCCCCCACAGTAATGGGAGGCTTCGGCGCCAAAGAGAGCGTTTTTGTTTTTTGCGATTTCCCGACATACTGTTTTTGTCTGTTTACGGGTACAAATGTACGTTTTTTTGCGTATCTTTGTTTGTTGAGACAAAAGAAAGGTCGATTCTCCGGCTTCCAATGCAGAAAGCGGGTGATTCCGACATCGTTTTTAACCCGAATTAATGCCTATTACAAAAACCGATTTTACAATGGAAAGTCTTGTCAAACGTTTTCTTCACTATGTAAGTTTCGATACCCAATCGGACGAACTGACCAATATGACGCCCAGTACACCGGGGCAAATGTTCTTTGCCAAAGAGCTGGAAAAGGAGTTGCACCACATAGGGCTCACCGATATTTCGCTCGACGATAACGGCTACCTGATGGCGACACTTCCTGCCAACTGTGAGAAAGAACTGCCCACGATAGGGTTCATTGCCCACCTCGACACAAGCCCCGACTGCTCAGGGCGGAAAGTTTCGCCGCGTATCGTCGAGAAATACGACGGCAGCGATATTGTACTCTGCGCCGAAGAGAATGTGGTGCTGCGTCCCGACGAATTTCCCGAACTGCTGCATTATACCGGTCAAGACCTCATCGTTACCGACGGCAAGACACTGCTGGGTGCCGACGACAAGGCCGGTGTAGCCGAAATCGTGTCGGCCATGGAGCATCTTATCTCCCACCCCGAAATCAAACACGGGAAGATACGCATCGCCTTCACGCCCGACGAGGAGATAGGACAAGGGGCCGACCATTTCGACGTGAAACGGTTCGGTGCCGACTGGGCCTACACGATGGACGGTGGCGAAGTAGGCGAACTCGAATATGAAAACTTCAACGCCGCCGTGGCCCGCATCACCTTCAAGGGTCGCAACGTACACCCGGGTTATGCCAAGCACAAGATGATCAACTCGCTGCGCGTTGCCGTGCAATATGCCATCATGCTGCCCCGCTGGGAAACACCCGAACACACCGAAGGCTACGAAGGTTTCTACCACCTGATTTCGTGCGAGGGCAGTGTCGAAGAGACCACGCTCAGCTACATTATCCGCGACCACGACCGTGACCGCTTCGAACGTCGCAAGAAAGAATTTGAGCACCTCGTGCGGAAAATCAACAAGGAGTTCCCCGACTGTGCCAGCCTCGACATCAAAGACCAGTACTACAACATGCGCGAGAAAATCGAGCCGGTCATGCACATCGTCGACCTCGCCGAAGAGGCTATGAAAAACGTGGGTGTAACCCCCATTGTCGTTCCCGTGCGCGGAGGTACCGACGGAGCCCGGCTGTCGTTTGAGGGGCTCCCCTGCCCCAACATCTTTGCCGGCGGACTCAATTTCCACGGACGTTACGAATTCATACCTATCCCCTCGATGGTGAAGGCCCGCGACGTGATTGTAGAGATTGCCCGCCTCACGGCCGAGAAATAACCCCGACAATTCAAGGAGGGAGGAGGTCGTCGCCACCGAAGGCCTCCCCCTCCTTTTTTCAGACATATCTCCCGCCCTGCCGCTATTCATGAAAAAAAATCTCATCGTACTTCTGGGCCCCACGGCCGTAGGAAAAACCGAGTTGAGCCTGCAACTGGCCGAACGACTGGGGTGCCCCATCATCTCGGCCGACAGCCGCCAGCTCTATCGCGACATGACGATAGGCACGGCCGCCCCCCTGCCCGAGCAGCTGGCCCGTGTGCCCCACTACTTCATCGGCACACTCGCCCTCACCGACTATTACAGTGCCGCCTGCTACGAAGAGGAGGCAATGGCCCTCATGCAGGAGTTGTTTGCCCATCACGACACGCTGCTGCTCACCGGCGGCTCGATGATGTATATCGATGCCGTGTGCAACGGCATCGACGAGATACCCACCATCAGCGAGGAGGTGCGCCGTGCCGTGGTAACCCGCTACGAGGAGGAGGGTCTCGACGTTCTGCTCGAAGAGTTGCAACGGCTCGACCCCGACTTCTACGAGGAGGTCGACCGCCGGAATCCCAAACGGGTGATACACGCCGTAGAGATATGCCGCATGACGGGCCGCCCCTACTCCTCGCTACGCACCAACGCCAGGAAAGAGCGGCCGTTCGACATCGTAAAGATAGGTCTCACCCGACCGCGGGAGGAGCTATACGAGCGCATCAACAGCCGGGTCGACGCCATGATGCACGACGGGCTCGAAGCCGAGGCCCGCAGGCTCTACCCCTACCGCCACCTCAACGCGCTCAACACGGTGGGATATAAAGAGATGTTTGCCTACTTCGACGGCACATACGACCTGCCCACGGCTGTCGAAAAGATAAAGCGCAACACGCGGGTCTACTCACGCAAACAGATGACGTGGTTCCGGCGCGACGATTCCATCGTGTGGTTCACGCCCGACGACCGCCTGAAACTGTTTGCCTACGTCGAGAAACGGCTGCACGAATAGGTCCTCCCCGACCCTACACATGAAATACAAAAGCGCCGCACAGAGATCTGTGCGGCGCTTTTGCTGTACGAAGTTTTGCGGCGGTCAACGCAGACGGTCGGCCGAACGCACGAGACGTTCGTCGGCCCGTATGCGTCGATAGGCAATAAAATTTAGCACCAAAGCCGCAACCGGCATAGATAGTGCTGCCTGCCATTGCAGACTCTCGCCATTAATGGCTAGGTAATAGACATATATGCCCACTATTACATAAAAAGCAATAAGTAAGAATGTGATAAAATAGCATACCCTCATCTGCAACGGGCGATTGCGGAAGAGAAATATGTCTATAAAAGCCAGTAAGGCTGCCAGTGCAGTTACGATGGTGAGCGGCCACACATCAAAGAGAGATTTTGCATCGTCACCCGGGTTATAGGCCCCCACGGCCGATAGTGTCACGGTCTCTTCGGGAGTAATAATGGTGACCAAAGGCATGAACATACACGTTGCCACCAATGCAGCCGCAAGAAAAAGATATACCGATTGTAGTCTCTGTATCATAGTTGTCGGATTTTAGGATAAAACATTACAAGGGGTTGAACGGTTCGGAACGATTTCAGCAGATGATGTTGAGTTTCTGCAACACATCGCGTATCTTCTCGTAGGTGGTGATGCGAGTGGGGACAAGCGGAAGCCGCAACTGGTTTTCGATATACCCCATGGCATGGAGGAGACATTTCACTCCGGCGGGATTGCCATCGACAAAGAGAAGGCTGAAAAGCTCGGTAAAGCGGTGATGTATCGTCAGTGCCGAAGCATAGTCGCCATTGAGGGCGAGGCGCACCATGCGGCTGAACTCACGGGGGAAGGCATTTCCGATGACCGAAATCACCCCCACGGCACCCAGCGTAATGAGCGGGAAGGTAATGCCGTCGTCGCCCGAGATAACCATGAAGTCGGCCGGCTTGTTCTTGATGATGTCGTCCATCTGGGTAATGTTGCCCGAGGCCTCCTTGATGGCCACGATGTTGTCAAAATCGCGGGCCAGACGCAACGTGGTCTCGGCGGTCATGTTCACGCCGGTGCGACCGGGCACGTTGTAGAGAATAACGGGGAGCTTGGTGGCCGAAGCTATGGCCTTATAGTGCTGGTATATTCCCTCCTGCGACGGCTTGTTGTAATAGGGTACTACCGAGAGTATGGCATCTACGCCATCGAAACGACCGGTTTTCAGCGCCTCGACAATGGCTCGTGTATTGTTGCCACCCATACCCAGGACGATGGGCACACGACCGGCAACCTTTTCGATGACAAATGCGCGCACCTCGGCTTTCTCTTCTTCGGTAAGCGTGGGGGTCTCGGCCGTCGTTCCCAACACGACGAGATAATCTATGCCATTCTGTATCTGATATTCGACAAGGCGGGCCAATGCCGGGAAATCGATTGTTCCGTCTTCATGGAAAGGTGTGATGAGGGCAACGCCCATACCTTTTAAGTTGATTTGTGCCATATGATAGTGTTGTGCCTATTTTTCGGCGGTAAAATTACGAATTATTATTTTTTGCCGCAATATTCTTCCAATAAAACAGCATATTTTGCAACAGGTCGCCGACTGTCGTCTTTTCGGGCTCTAATTGCAGCATAATGTCGGCCGGCACGAGAGCATTCTTCTGCAAGCCAAGACGCATCGGAGCCTGGCTGCGTGCGGCCAGATAGGCGACCGGGAGTGGGTCGTCGAGCGTAAGGTCGAGCAACACGTCGGCCGGCAAGGCTTCGAAAGTGCGGAGTATCTCGGGACGCGGACAGGTATTTCCTCGATGAAGGTCGGCCAGCGATAGCGTTACCGTTTCGATGCCGGAGACCGGAGCCGCAAGCGGAGATTCGGACTGGGCAGCCGGGGTAAAGTGATACCAGACGACTCTTTTCCCGTCGCGGACCATCGCCTCCAAAGCGTGAAGCGCCTGCCGGGCGTCGGGTCCATCGGTGAGAACGACTATCGTCGAGGCTTCCCGATAGGGTACAAAACGCTGTTTCCGGGTCTTGCGGCTGCGGGCGAAACGACGCTGTATCGATTTCAGGGTGATATATTTCCACATGGCTTGACGGTTTTACTGTTCCTGACCGATGAGTTGCAAGAACTCATCTTCGGTGATAATTTTTATACCCAGTTTCGTAGCTTTCTCCAACTTGGCCGGACCCATATTCTCTCCGGCCAGGAGATAGGTTGTCTTGGCCGACACCGACGACGTATTCTTCCCGCCGTGTTCCTCGATAAGGCTTTTGTATTCATCGCGGGAGTGATGGGTAAAAGTACCGCTGATGACGACGGTAGCACCTTGCAGGCGGTCGGTGCGACGGGCCAGCCGCTCGGTCGACAGCTCCATCTGCAAACCGGCTTCTTTCAGCCGGCCTACAAGTGCCGCTGTCGAGGGGTGCGCAAAGTAGGCTCTCACGCTGCCGGCAATGCGCACACCGATTTCATCGACCTGCACGAGCTCCTCTTCGGTGGCAGCAGCCAGCTTGTCGATACTGCCGAAAGCGTTGGCCAGTTTCTTGGCCACGGTCTCCCCCACGAAGCGTATGCCCAATGCAAAGAGTACCCGTTCAAAGGGGACCTCACGCGAAGCGGCAATGGCTTCGATAATATTTCGGGCCGACTTGTCGCCCTGGCGGTCGAGTGAGGCGATGTCGCTCTCGCGCAGAGAGTAGAGGTCGGCCACGTCGTGTATGAGGCCCAGGCGATAAAAGAGATCGACCGTCTCGCTGCCCAATCCGTCGATATTCATGGCCCGACGGCTGATGAAGTGCTCGATGCGTCCCTTAATCTGCGGGGGACAGGTCTCGTCGTTGGGACAGTACCACGCCGCCTCTCCCTCGTAACGCACCAGAGGTGTACCGCACTCGGGACAACGGGTTATAAAGTGTACCTTCTCTCCCACCAGCAGGCGGGCATCGGTATCTACGCCGGTAATCTTGGGAATGATTTCGCCCCCCTTCTCGACATAGACAAAGTCGCCTATGTGCAGGTCGAGCGACTGTATGATGTCGTCGTTGTGAAGCGAAGCCCGCTTCACAACGGTACCCGACAGTTGTACGGGGTCGAGGTTGGCCACGGGGGTTACCGCACCGGTGCGCCCCACCTGGTAGGAGATGGAGTTGAGCCGGGTTACCGCCCGCTCGGCCTGAAACTTGTAGGCTATTGCCCAACGGGGCGACTTGGCCGTGTAGCCGAGAAATTTCTGCTGACGCAGCGAGGCGACCTTGAATACG
>ERZ824600.1855-NODE-1855-length-24232-cov-8.337304_pt1 | contig 24232 bp, 20 predicted proteins | sample MGYA00519933_ERZ824600 | MGnify/ENA primary metagenome ERZ824600 (study PRJEB31778, sample SAMEA3449178) | human gut metagenome | biome: human gut; feature: human-associated habitat; material: faeces | place: United Kingdom | collected 2010/2012 ... | reverse complement strand
TTCGTTCAGGCAAAGATAAAGCCCGACGGGCATAATGGACATATATGGACTAGGGGTTTAGCGAAGCATGGGTGGAAAGCTGACCGTCAAAACCGATAGGTGTTCGGCTTTCGTCAACTTACCTGGTCGGGGTCTCCTGACCGGTCAGGTTCATGTATTCGTCAAACGAGCACATACGGTCGATGATGCCGTCATCGGTTATCTCGATGATGCGGTTTGCAACAGTCTGCGTAAGCTGGTGGTCGTGGCTGGAGAAGATGATGTTATACTTAAACGCCTCCATACCGTTATTGAGTGCCGCAATGCTTTCAAGGTCAAGATGGTTTGTCGGCTGGTCAAACAGCAGCACATTTGCGCCCGAGAGCATCATTTTGCTTATCATGCAGCGCACCTTTTCACCGCCCGAGAGCACCTTGACGGGCTTGTACACATCGTCGCCGGAGAATAGCATCCGACCTAAGAAGGTGCGCAGGTAGCTTTCACGCTTATCGTCGCTGAACTGGCGCATCCAGTCCATGAGGTCGTAGTCGCAGTTTTCGAAGAAACTGTTGTGATCTTTGGGGAAGTACGCCTGTGTAGTGGAAGCGCCCCACTTGACCGTGCCGGAGTCCGGTTCCTCCTCGCCCATGAGAATTTTGAACAGCATCGTGACGGCAAGCTCGTTTTTGCCGATGATGGCTATCTTATCCTCCTTGCCGACAATGAAGCTGATATTGTTGAGAAGCTTCACACCGTCAACGGTCTTGCTGACCTCGGTGACAAACAGCCTGTCTTTGCCCGGCTCACGGTCGGCCTTAAAGCCGACCCACGGGTAGCGCCTGCCGGAGGCGGGCAGCTCTTCAACGGTGAGCTTGTCTAAAAGCTTTCTGCGGCTGGTCGCCTGGCGGGACTTTGATTTGTTTGCAGAGAAGCGAGCGATAAAGCCCTGCAACTCGGCGATCTTCTGTTCGGCCTTCTTGTTCTGATCCTTGATGAGCTTTTGCATGAGCTGGCTGGACTCGTACCAGAAATCGTAGTTGCCGACATACATTTTGATCTTTCCGTAGTCGATATCGACGATGTGGGTGCAGACATTATTGAGGAAGTAGCGGTCATGCGACACGACAAGCACCGTACCCTCGTAATCCATGAGGAAGTCCTCCAGCCACACGACGCTTGCAAGGTCGAGATTGTTCGTAGGCTCGTCAAGCAGGATGATATCCGGGGAGCCGAACAGCGCCTGTGCAAGCAGCACCTTGACCTTCATCCTCGGGTCCATATCGCTCATGAGCGTGTCGTGGTAGGCGGGGGAAACACCCAGCCCCTGCAAAATGCGGCTTGCATCGGACTCGGCCTCCCAGCCGCCGAGCTCGGCAAACTCCTCCTCCAAAACGGCGGCTCTCAGGCCGTCCTCATCGGAGAAATCGGGCTTGTCGTAGATCGCATCCTTTTCCTTACCGCAGTCGTAAAGCCGCTGGTTGCCCATGATAACGGTGTCCATGACCGTGTACTCGTCATACATATTCTGATTCTGCTTCAAAACCGACATGCGCTTTTTCGGAGCGATGTTCACAGAGCCGGTCGACGGCTCAAGCTCGCCGGAGAGTATCTTTATAAAAGTCGATTTACCTGCGCCGTTTGCGCCGATAATTCCGTAGCAGTTGCCTGCGGTAAATTGCAGGTCGACGCGGGAAAACAGAATGTTGCCCGCAAAATTTATCGATAAATCGTTGACTGTGATCATGCACTTCACCTCAAAAATCGTTGTAAACTTTATTTTATCATAGTTTGGCTTCAAATGGCAATGCCTTTGCGGATTTTTTGCAAAGATAAAAGCCAGAATATCATCGAGGTGAAAAGCATGGGCGGCGACATTTTTCTTGCGGCAATTATTCCGATAATCTGCGGAGCGTTGGTATCATATATCGTCACACGGGTGCGGACGCATCTTGTTCAGCGAAAAAAGCCAACAGACACACAGCACGATGATTCCGACTTGTAAGTTCAGGCAGAGTATGGTATCCTGTTTTTTGAGGTGAGGCAATGAGTATTTCGTTTAATGCAGGGGTATTTTCACTCTGCACAGATACTGTAAGCTACATATTTAGAGTAACAAAATTTAAGCACTTAGAGCACATCCACTTCGGCGAGAAAATGCCAGAGGGGGATGCTGAGCCTCTTGCCGTCAAGCACGGTATCCAGCTTGGCAGCAGCATCATGTACGACCCGTCGGACGACAATTACTGCTTGGATAACCTGTGCCTTGAGTGGTCGGGCGTCGGCAGGGGAGACTATCGCCAAACACCGATAGAGCTCAAAATGCCCGATGGCAGCTTTGCCTGCGACTTCCTCTACGACAGCCACGAGACAGTCTCCGGCTGCCTGCCCATGCAGAGCCTGCCGAATGCCTATGACGATGAAAACGAGGCGGAAACGCTCATTGTTACTCTCATCGAGCGCAGCAATGCCGTGAAGCTCAAGCTCTACTACACCGTTTTTCCGCACAGTAATGTCATCGCCCGCAGAAGCGTCCTTATAAACTCCACCGGCGCCGATCTTTCACTGCGCAGATTTATGAGTATGTCCGTTGACATGGCTGACCGAGGCTTTAACATGGAGACCTTTGACGGCGGCTGGATAAAGGAGACTCACCGCCATGTGCGCCCGGTCGAGTACGGCATGTATGTAAACTCCTCCACCACCGGCGCATCGTCAAACCGACACAACCCGGGCTTTCTGCTGTCTGAACGGAACGCCTGCGCCGACTACGGCAGGGTGTGGGGCTTTAATCTTGTATACAGCGGCAACCACTTCGGCATGGTCGAAAAGTCGAATCACGACCTTGTGCGTGTGCAGCTTGGCATAAACCCGCACTGCTTCGACTGGACGCTGCACGACGGAGAGAGCTTTGAAGCTCCCGAGGCGGTAATGACCTTCTCCGATGAGGGCTACAACGGCTTAAGCCGCAACTTTCACGATTTTGTCAACAACAACATCGTTCGGGGCGATTGGAAAAACATCGAGCGCCCCATTCTTATAAACGACTGGGAAGCCTGTTTTTTTAAGTTCACCCGCGGAAAGCTTCTGAAACTGGCACGCAAAGCAAAGTCTTTAGGCGTAGAGCTTTTCGTCCTTGACGACGGCTGGTTCGGCGATCGAAACACCGACACGGCAGGGCTGGGTGACTACGATGTTAATCTGAGGAAGCTGCCGGGCGGCCTCAGTGATTTTTCAAAGCGTATTGAGGATATGGGTATGCGCTTCGGTCTGTGGTTCGAGCCGGAGAGCGTGAATGTCGATTCAAAGCTCTACCGTGCGCACCCCGATTGGGCGATAAAGCCGCCCAAGGGCGAGCCGAGCTTCGGCCGCAATCAGCTGCTGCTCGATCTGACGCAGAGCTGCGTTCGGGACTACATCGTCGAGTCTGTCGGAAATGTCCTCGATTCGGCGAAGATAAGCTATGTAAAGTGGGACATGAACCGCCATATGTCGGATGCCTATTCAAAGCAGCTTGACAATCAGGGGGAGTTTTACCATCGATATATCCTTGGCTTGTACGAGATCCTCGGCAGAATATTTGGACCCCGGCCGTATATCCTGTTTGAAAGCTGCTCCTCGGGCGGCAACCGATTTGACCTCGGTATGCTCTGCTATTCACCGCAGGTCTGGTCGTCTGACGATACAGACCCTATCGAGCGGCTCGACATTCAGGGCGGCCTGAGCTACCTCTACCCGCAGTCGACGATGGGCGCACATGTTTCCGCAGCGCCGCACCAGCAGACACTGCGTGACACGCCGCTTTCGACACGCTTCAATGTCGCCGCCTTCGGTGCCCTCGGCTATGAGCTGGAGTTCAAGTACATGAGCCGAGTTGAGCTCAAGGAGATAAAAGGGCAGATAGAGTTTTATAAAAAGCACCGCAAGACCTTGCAATTCGGACGGTTTTACCGCTTTGACGAGCGCAAGGACAATAAGGTGCACTGGCAGATATCCGCCCCCGACGGCTCGGAGCATATCGTAGGCCACTTTCAGAAGCTGTGCACGGCCTCCGAGGGCTACGACGAGCTGCCGGTCAAGGGCTTGGATAAAAACGCCCGCTACCGCCTCAAATGCAAAACGCAGAGCCTGTTCATTAAGCGCCTCGGCGGTCTGGTCAAGCATGTTATGCCGATAGAATTAAACCCCGACGGCTTCATCCTCCGCACGGCGAACAAATTCTTTGCCATGCCCGACGGCGCAGAGAACCTTGAAGCAAGCGGCGCTGCCCTTATGTCCGGCATAAAGCTCAACAACCAATTCCTCGGTACCGGCTATAATGATAGAATACACATGTTCGGCGACTTCGGCAGTGCAATATATACAGTTGAGAAGCTAAAATAAACGAAACGGCGCAGTATCTGCTGCGCCGTTTCTTGCATGGAAAGGGAAAAAGGAGAATTACTTCTTGTTCTTCATCAGGTAGAAGACGATATTCACATTTGCGGTGTGAACGCCGTCGGCGGTCATGATGGGGACGGTCATTGGATACTGACCCTTGCCGTGCTCCTCAACATATGCGATACGCTCCTTGGCCTCTTCCTCGGTCATGGAGATATCGATGACGAGATCGGTGGTTGCGGGCTTGAGGTAGTCAACGGAAACGCTCTTGATGATGGGGACGTAAGCGGTGCCGTAGGTGCACTTGATGAGGCTTGCACCGGTGGACTCTGCAAACACAAAGAAGCTGCCTGCGTACATGATACCGACATGGTTTACATGCATCGAGGTCAGGGGCAGACGGTAGCGGACATGACGCTCCTCGGCGACCTCGGGGATGATGCCTGCGACATTAAGGTAGTTGATCTTGCCGTGGGTGACGGACTGCTTTGCAGCTTCAAAAACTTCGGGCGTGATTTCGTACATTGTTGTTTCCTCCTGATTTTTATTTGTTGTAAAGACTTTTGTCTATCTGAACGATAGCGCCACTCTCTTCCATTTCGTCAATCTCGTCGGGCGTGTAGCCGAGCTCGGCCATGACCTCCTCGGTGTGCTCACCGGTCATCGGGCCTGGGACAAACTCCGGAGTGCCCATCTTGCGGCTGGCCATCGAGGGACGAATGAGAGTGGTCTGGTGACCGTTGGGGTAGGTGTAGTTGAAGGCGTAATCGTTCACAAACGCCTGCTCACGCTTGGCAAAATCGCCGTAATGGGCAAGAGTGTCGTGTACGATATCGTACTTTGTGAGGATCTCGTCCCATTCCTTTGAGGTCTTGGTGATGAAAATCTTTTCGCACTCGCTGATGAGATACTTGCGTGTCTCGTTCGAGCGCTGACCGGCCACGGAGCCGTATTCGTCGCATATCCAGTCGGGACGGCCGACTGCGTTTGCAAAGCGAGGCCAGTGAGCCTTGATATCGACTATCGTGCACATTATCCATTCGCCGTCGGAGCAGCGATAGGGGACACTGCCCGGGCCACCGTTATAGCGGGTCTTGGGCATTTTCCATGTGTACTGCGGCAGGCAGCCGATGTTGTAGTTGCTGTTTGTCCACAGCCCCATGCCGTACAGCGAGTTTACGACATAGTCGCCCTCGCCGGTCTCCTTTTTCTTATACAGTGCGCAGACCACTGCATACGCAAGACCGAGAGCGGTTATGAAATCGCCTTGCCCGGATGTGCCGTAAACGGGGAAAGAGTTATCGGTCTGCACCATCATGTCGGCATTAAAGCCGGTGCTGACCCAAAACGCTATCGTATCCTGACCCGGCTGATCCGCCTGCGGGCCTCTAAGGCCGTAGGAAGAGATCTGCGCCATTATAAGGCCGGGGTACTTATCCTTTAGCGAGTCGTAATCCAGTCCGTTTTTCTCGAGTGCCTTGGGGCGGTTGTTGGTTACGAAAACATCGCTTTTTGCAAGCAGGCGGTGCATTGCTTCCATGCCCTCGGGTGTTTTGATATCGAGAACGATGCCACGCTTGCCTGCGTTAACATTGTCGTACAGCGGGTTGCAGTCCTGAGCATTGGGCATGCCCATGACCGGCGGATATGTGCGGTAGTTATCGCCTTTTTTCTGCTCGATCCTTATGACATCTGCGCCCCAATCGGCAAGATAGCGTGCGCATGAGGGCGCAGCCATCATCGTTGCAAGCTCAACGACCTTTACGCCTTCGAGCGGCTTATAACAATTGCTCATGACTTCCTCCTTGTAAACTTAATCTTCGTGGGTGTTGACGGCTCCGACGCTGCGCATTGCGTCTATCTTCTCGTCGCTGTAGCCGAGCGAGCGTAGAATGTCACGGGAATCTGCGCCAAGGTGCGGAGCGAGGGTGGGAGCATCGGCCTTGAACGAGCCGAAGCTCACGGGAGGTGCAGGGACGGTCAGCTCATCGCCGTTTTCAAGGGTGATCTTGCGCAGATAATCGTTTGCCCATGCCTGCGGATCGTTCACGGCCTCGGAGCAGGAAGCAACATAGCTGTGCACCATGTTGAGCTCCGAGCAGGCCTTGTCGATGACCTCATATGGGATGGAGGCATATTTCTCGTCAAGAAACTCCACGACCTCTTTCATGTGCTTTCTCGACTCTGCAACGGTCACGAACTTGGGATCATCGGCGATCTCGGGAAGTCCGATCTTGCGGAAAAACTCGGGGAACTTTGCGTCGTACTGCTGCTCAACGATGAAGAAGTAGCGGTCGGCGCATTTGTACATGGGTGCCGACGGCTGAGTTGCGGCAAAGCGGCTCACGGGGACATCGTGACCGGGGTACTGAGACTCTACGATGCCGTGGAAGTTATACCACAGTGCGCTGCCGTACAGCGAGCCCGTGACAAAGTCGCCCTCGCCGGTGACGGTGCGGCGGAAAAGTGCCGCCATGATGCCGGAGAGCACGACCGATGCGACGGTGACATCACCGAAGCCGGGGTGCGCACGGAACGGGGTATACTCCGCTGCCGTCCAGTCGAGCAGCATGCCACCGCGACCCCAGTATGCTGCGGTGTCGAAGCCCGGGGCATCCTGGTCGGGACCTTCAAGACCGTATGCGGTAAACAGTGCGTAGATGAGCTTCGGGCAGCGTGCCTTTACGCTGTCGTAATCGATGCCCAGACGCTCGAGAGCATGCGGGCGTGTGTTTGTGATAAAGACATCGGCGGTCTCGAGAAGCTTGAGCAGGGCTTCTTTGCCGTCGGGATCCTTGAGGTTGAGGCTCAGGCTGCGCTTGCAGCCGTTGTGGGTCTGAAGAATGGGGGAGTTATCCTCGGTCGTGGGCACCTTCCATGCACGACCGACGGTGCGGTAGGACTCGCCCTTTGTCGTCTCGACCTTGATGACATCGGCGCCCCACTCTGCCATAATGCGGCTTGCCACGGGTGCTGCGACATGAGTTCCGAGCTCAACTACTTTGATGTTTTCCAAAGGCTTCATAGGATCGTTCCTTTCTGTATTGGAATTTAAGAATGCCGGCGGTCTTAGTTAAGAACCGCCGGCTGCGAAAATTACTGCTTGTTCATTTCGGGGCGACGCTTCTCAATAAAGGAATTAACTGCCTCGGAGAAATCGGGCTGGTTGGAGGCCCAGACCATTTCCTTCTGCTCGTCGAGGAAGTACTGCTGCATCTCCTCGCCGAAGAAGTATTTGTTGATGATCCTCTTCTGAGCTGCCATGCCGGTGGCGGACTTGCGGGAGAGCTTCTTTGCAAAGGCGTAGGTCGCCTCCTCGAGATCGTCGTCGCCGGTCAGGAAGGAAGCAAGACCGAGCTTCACGGCCTCTTCGCCTCCGACGGGCTCACCGGTCATCATGATGCGGGTGGCGTCGGTGGGGCCTGCAAGACGCATGAGAAGATAGATGCCGCCGGTGTCACCGGGCAGACCCATGTTAAGAAATGCCATGCCGAGCTTGCTGGCGGGTGCGACAAAGCGGAAATCGCAGGCCATAGCGACCGAGCAGCCTGCGCCGGTTGCTGTGCCGTTTACCATTGCGATGACGGGCTTTGAGCAGTAGCGGATGGCTGCTGCCATTGCGTCGCAGTCGGCGATGCTCTCTGCCGACAGGAATTGCTTGGAGTCGACAAGCTTCTTCATCTTCTTAATGTCTCCGCCTGCGCAGAAATGCTTGCCTCTGCCGGTGATGACGATAACGCCGATGCTTGCATCAGCATCAAGCTCCTTGATGGCTGCGGTGACCTCAAGTGCAACAGGCTGGCTGATAGCATTGAGCACCTCGGGGCGGTTGAGAGCCAGAGTGGCAACTCTGCCGTCTTTTATGACTTCGATATTTTCGTACATTTTTTGTTCTCCTTAATTAAAAGCTGCTTTCATGCCGTCTATGGTCTCCTCGGCTTCCTTGACCATGCGGTCGAGAAGCGTCTTGACAGGGACGACATCGTGAATAAGACCCATGCCCATGCCGGTGCAGAAAATTGCACTGTCGACATTGCCGTCGATGAAGGACTTGCGTGTCTTCTGACCGGTGATGACGGGCATCTGCTCCTTGAGAATGTCCATAGCACCCTTGCCGGTGAGTATGCCTCGCTCCTCAATCTCGTTTGCGAGCAGGGAGGCGTTGTTCTTGGTAACACGCATCATGCTGCCGATGGTCTTTTGACACAGGACGGTGTCCTTCTCGGTGTGGTCGATGACCCACTGACGGTGGTTATCGGAAATGGGGCACTCGTCGGTGCAGACAAAGCGTGTACCCATTGCAACGCCGGAAGCACCCAGAGCGAGGGCTGCCGCTAAGCCGTGGCCGTCGGTGATGCCGCCTGCGGCGATGACGGGGATATTCATGTCGGCTGCGCAGCGGCGTGCGATGACGAAGGTACCGACACCGTCGGCCGAGGGGTGGCCGCCGACCTCGTAGCCTGCGATGATAACGCCGTCAAGACCCTTGCGCTCCATGCTCATGGAGACCTTGTAGTTCGGGCACTTGTGGAAGTGACGCATACCGGCGGACTTGATGTCGGCGATAAACTCACGGGGATCCTCGGCGCTGGTCTCGATGGCTGCGACATGCTTTTCGCCGCACAGCTTGATGGTCTTGCGTATCTCCTCATTATCCAGACGCTGGGTCGGTGCGAGGGAGATGTTTACTATGTAGGGCTTGCTGGTCAGAGAGTTCATCTCGTCGAGAGCGTCGGCAAACTCGTCGAGAGTAGGCCAGCAGGTGACATTGATGGTGCCGATGCCGCCTGCGTTGCAGACTGCCGCAGCCAGCTGCGGAACAGCCAGCCACTGCATGCCGCTCTGCACGATCGGGTACTCGATGCCCAGTAATTCGGTAAGCTTGGTTTTGATCATTTGTACCTCCTTGTCTGCGCTCATTTTTTCATGGAGCGCTCTTTAAGTTCACGGATGATTACTTTGCCGCTCGGGGTCTTAGGCAGCTCGGAAAGTATCTCGACCTCCTTGGGCACCTTGAAGCCTGCGATCTTTTGCTTGCAGAAAGCACGGATCTGCTCGCTTGTGATGCTGACATCGGGGTAGAGCACAACGCTTGCCTTGACCCTCTCGCCCCATGTGTCATCGGGAAGACCGTAAACGGCGGCTTCCTTGACGCCGGGCATTGCCATGATGACATTCGTTATCTCTGCCGGATGGATGTTCTCTCCACCGGAGATTATCATGTCGTCACTGCGGCCGGAGATGTGCAGATATCCGTATTCGTCGATAAATCCCATGTCGTGCGTATGATACCAGCCGCCGCGGAACACATTTTTGGTAAGCTCCGGCTGGCCGAGATAGCACTTCATCTTGCCCGGACCCTTGACGAGTATTTCACCGACTACGCCGGCGGGGCACTCGTTGTCGTTCTCGTCGGCTATCATCATCTGTGCGCCCGGAATCGGACGGCCGACGCTGTCAAGATGGGCACCGTTGTCGGTGAAGTGGTCCTCGGAAACGAGAGCAGTGACTATACTGCCCATTTCGGTCATGCCGTAGGACTGATAGAAATTGCAGTGGAGCTTTTCCATCGCACGGTGCAATGTTGCCGGTGGGATGGGGCAGGTGGAGTAACGCACGACACGCAGCTCACTGAGGTCGTAGCCGTGCTTGTCAGCCTCGTCGAGTATCCATTTGAGAACGGTCGGAACGACGCTTATTGCGGTGATGCGCTCGCTTATAAGGCTCTGCATATAGGTCGCAGGGTCAAATCTGTCCATGAGGACGAGCGTGCCGCCGGTGCATAGGGACAGATATGCGCCTATACAGGCGGTGTGGAACAGCTGCGCAATAAACTGATAGCGCTGTCCGTCGGTGTACTCGTAGATATCCTTGACGCTCTCGAGCTCGCCGAGCATACCGCCATGCGTATAAACAACGCACTTTGGCCTACCGGTGGTGCCGCTCGTGTGCATACGGACGGCTTCGTCGTCGGGACTGAGCTCGATCTCTATGCTGTCGTCCGGAAAATCGGTGACCAGATCGTAGAGAACGGACTTCTTGTCGGTGTCGTTAAGGTTTACGAATATCTTCCCTGCGTGGGCGGCATCCGAATAGTGCTCGGAAAGAGCCTTACCCCATTCGGGATTTTCGGGACGGTAAAATACCATGTTCACATCGTTGAGGTCAATGATATATTCCATTTCCTCGGGCGACAGGCGCCAGTTGATCCTGACGGGGATGATGCCGAGCTTAAGCGCAGCAATCTCGATGAGAAGGCATTCGGGACAGTTTCTCGAAATGACGGACAGTCTGCTGCCCTTTGCAAGACCGAGCGAGCGCAGATAGTGCGCAGTCTGGTTGATGAGCTTACCCATCTCGCCGTAGGTGATGCGCCAGCCTTTGTAAACGATGGCTTCACGCTCGGGGCATCGGGCAACGGTGCCGTCGATTATTTGACCGAAGCCGGTCGGTTTTGTAAAAAGTTTGTTGTTCATGACTTGCCTCTTTTATAGTTTCTGTTGACCGTCCTATCACGGCCTCATAGCGGCAAAAGAACCGGGGAGGGGAATGCCTGACTGTCTTAATCGTGCTGCTTTACGGCACCGTCTGCAAGCATCTTCTCGATCTCGGCATCGCCATAGCCGTATTCCTTCATGAGTTCAACGGTGTGCTCGCCGTGCATGGGACCCTGCTTGATCTCAACTATGCCGGTGCGCTGGGAACGGATGTTCGGGCGAACCATCTTGATGCTCTTACCGTTGGGGTACTGCATGGTGTAGACATAGTCATTGACCTCGGCAGTCTCGTCGACGAGAACTTCCTCATAGCTGTAGAGCTTCTCAAAGCACAGGTCGTACTTTCTGAACTCATCGCACCACTCGTCGGCGGTCTTCGTAGCGAAGATCTTCTCGAAGCGGGCGATAACGGGAGCGTTGAAATCTGCTTTGTTATAATTCGGGCGAACGAGGTATGCGGGGTTTTCCTCCATATCCTCAACGCCGATGCACTTGAAGAACTTGTGGACATCCTTTGCAAAGTTTGCGACCTGAGGCATGAACCAACGGCCGTCCTTGCACTTGTAGGGAGCGCCAAAGGGGCTGGAGATGTTGCGGGTCTTGGGGTACTTGTAGCCGAACTGGGTGCCGTCGATCTGGATGTTTGCCATCCACATTGCCGTGCCGTACAGGGGAATGATGATGCGATCGCCCTCACCGGTCTCACGGGCGTGCAGAAGTGCAGCCATGCAGCCAGCCATCATGCTCATTGCGCAGGCGGTGTCGCCCATGCCCATGGGCATGTATACGGGGTAGGACTCGATATCCGAGTCGTCAAAATCGACCTTCTGACCGTACAGGAAGCCGCTGCGTGCCCAGAAGGCGGTGTTATCGTAGCCGGGCTTGTCCTTGTCAGGACCCTTTTCGCCGTAGCCGACCTGCTGACCCATGATGAGCTTCGGGAACTTGACCCTCAGAGTGTCGTAGTCAAGGCCGATGTGGCTCAGGCCCTTTGTGCGGACATTGGTGATGAATATATCGGCCTTTTCCAGAAGGCTGTACATGACTTTGTTGCCGCCTTCGGACTTGAGGTCGAGGGAGATAGCTCTCTTATTTGCGTTGAGGACATCGAAGATGGGGTTGAAGTTGTCATCGATGGGCGCACCGATGGCACGGGGCCATGCACGGTAAGTGTCGCCGCCTGCGGTGTTCTCGACCTTGATTATATTTGCACCGAGATCGGCCATCATGCGGGTGCAGGTCGCAGCTGCGACCTGGTTGCCGAGCTCAACTACAGTTACTCCGTTAAGAGGTCCTACGATTGCCATAAATATTCCTCCTTGTTATAGTAATGAAAAATGAGTTTCAGCGCTGGACTGCTGCACCGTCTGCGAGCATCTTGTCGATATCGGCCTCGCTGTAGCCGTACTCTGCAAGAACCGCCTTGGTGTGTTCGCCGAGCTTGGGCGCTCTGTTGTACTCGGGCAGACCGAGGTTTACGCTTGTCATCGAGGGGCGTACAAGAACGCTCTCGGTGCCGTTGTCGTGCTTCATCTTGTACAGGAAATCGTTTTCCCATGCGGTGGGATCGTCAAGAGCGCCTCTGAAGGTGCCGACGACCTCGTAGCACAGATCGTTGAGCTCAAACTGCTCCTTCCAGTAGGAAGCGGGCTGCTTTATAAACTCGGCTGCGAACAGTTTGTACAGATGCTCTGCGATCTCGGGCTTATTCATATTGGGACGGTTGTTGTAGAGAGGATCGTCCAGAAGCTCGGCGTGGTTCATGAGGCGAAGGAAGTTGGGGTAGTCCTTCGGGAAATTGACGACGTTGCAGTTGAACCAAGTGCCGTCGGCGCACTCGTACGCTGCGCCGACAGGGGACTGTGTGAAGCGGTTTTTCGGGTAAACATGGCCAAACTGGGTGCTCTCGATCATCTGCGAGCCCATCCAAAGACCGGTGCCCATGAGGCTGAGTGCGACACGGTCGCCCTTGCCGGTCTTTTCACGGGCAAGAAGCGCAGCGTTGATAGCCGCCATAAGACCCATTGCAACGGGAATATCACCGGTGCCCATGAGGGGCAGTGTGGGGGCGTAGTGCCCTTCGTTAATTAAGGAGACATCGTGGGTAAAGCCGCAACGTGTCCACAGAGACATGGTGTCGTAGCCGGGGCGGTTTACCTCGGGACCCTTCTCGCCGTATGCCGAGAGGTTAGCGATGACGAGACGGGGATACTTTTTCATAAGCGTCTCATAGTCAAGGCCCATAGGGACGAGGGACTGGTTTCTGGTGTTGGTGAGGAAAACATCGGCGGTCTCGAGCATCTTATGCATGACGGCCATACCTTCCTCGGTTTTGAGATTTATAACTATGCCGCGCTTGTTCGCGTTGAGCGAGTCGAAAAGGGGGTTGCAGTCATCGTCAACGGGGCACTTGTATGCACGGCCGAACTTGCGGTAACCGTCGCCGGAGGGAGCTTCGACTTTGATGACGTCGGCACCCCAGTCGGCCATCATTCTGCCGCAGGAAGATGCGGCAACATATGTGGAAAGGTCTACGACCTTTACGCCTTCCAGAGGTTTCATATATGTGGTGTCCTTTCAGCTGTAATATGGAAGCCGAGAGAAAATTCGGCTTTAAAATGGCCTGCTTACAGATCTCGATCCGCAAGCAGGCCGATGCTCTTCAAGCAGATAATTTGCCTGCTTTCGGTAAAGTTTTAATTAGAATACACCGAGTGCCGCAAGTGCGACGGTGACGATGGCTGCGCAGCCGCCGGGGATCCAGGTTGCGAGCATGTAGACTGTCAGGCAGCGCTTGTACTCGATTTTGGTAACGGCGCAGGCGTTTGCGATACCGGCGTTGTGCGGACCCATGCAGGAGAAGCCGTTGATGGTCATCAGACGGTGTGCGATGCCGTTCTCGATGCCGGCGGTGGTCATGCTTTCAAGGATTGTGGAGCCGAATGCTGCAATGTTGGAGGAAGCGGAGGCCATGATGAATGCAGAGAGGATGGTCAGGCCGACGCCGCCGAGCAGACCGGGCAGGGAGTTGAAAGCGCTCATGATGTGGGTGAATGCGGGGAGAATCTTGATAACGGAACCCATTGCGAAGGTTGCGGAAACGGTGAATACAGCGCCGAAGCAGCTGGTGATGCCGTTTGCGAGGGTGCTCTTGAGAGTCTTGGAGATGTTCTTCCAGAACAGGAGGATAGCAAGCACGCAGCTGTAGAGAAGTGCGGGGATAACGGGGATCTTGAATGCTGCGGAAAGAACGATAACGAGAACCAGGGGCAGGATGGAGACCCAGAAGTTCGGAAGCTTCTCTTCGGGAAGCTGTGCGGAGGTTGCTGCTGCCTTGATGGCTGCACCGTCGGTCAGGAAGCCTTCGCCCTTGTCAACGGACTTCTTGAGCATTACCTTAAGAAGGATGACGGTTGCGATGATCCAAACGACGATACCGATGAGAGAGGGAGCAATACCTGCCATGGTGGTGGTGCCGCAGACATCGGATGCGTAGATGTTGCCTGCCTGCAGGGAGCCGACCAGCATGGTCGCACCGACAGCCTGAGGACCGCCGAAGCAGTACAGACGCCAGGGAGTGTTGGTGTTCTCAAACAGCTCTTTTGCGATGGGCATGATGGTGAAAACGAGAACGAAGCCGGAGATGCCGACATAGCTGAGGATGAAGTAAAGCACGGGAACGAGAGCTGCGCAGGCGAACTTCTTGTTTGCCTCGCTGGCGTTGTTGACGAGCTTTGCCGCACTCAGAGCGATGCGGCGTGCCGCACCGCCGTCAGCCATGATCCTGCCGAGCAGGGAGCTGAGGACGAACAGCAGCATGTAGTTCTTGATAAAGCCTGCCATGAAGGCCATGAAGCCGGTGCCGGCTGCGCCTTCGGAGGCGACATATGTACCCATTACGACTTCGTAGACGGGCAGCGAGTTGAACAGCGCCATGACGATGGTCGCAAGGACTGCGCCGAGGACCATGTTGTAGCCCTTGATCGCCATAAATACGAACAGGGCAACTGCAAGAATGATTCCGATAATTCCTATCATGTTATCTCCTTTAATCCTTATGGTTATATTCTTATGTATGGTTGTATAGGTGACTTACATTGCCAAAGTCAAAACTTTGACAATTACTTTTGCACGGGTGGGTGTATTAGGGTGGTTGGAAGGGGGTAGTAAGATTTTAAGTGACGCATTCCGGGACAGGCCGCCGAAGCGGCCCTGTCCCCGGTTTTACGATGCTGTGGTTTATGCTTTCAGCTTTTTGGCGAGCAGCGGGAGTACCTGTGCCACATCGCCTATTATGCCGTAGTCGCAGTTGTTGAATATGGGTGCGTGCTCATCCTTGTTGATTGCAATGATGAGACCGGCCTCGTTGACACCGACAGTGTGCTGAACCTGACCGGAGATACCTGCCGCAACATAAACGGCGGGCTTTATCATCGCACCGGAAACGCCGATGTAGCGTTCGGTGGGCATCCAGCGCTCTTCCTCGGCGATGGGGCGTGTGCAGCCGATCTCGGCCTCAAAGGCAGCCGCAAAGTCCCTTGCGATGCTCAGACTCTCCTCGGTGGAGAAGCCACGGCCGACGCCGACTACTCTGGTTGCCGCATTGAGGTTAACCGTCTGGACGGTACGCTCGGTCTTACCGGTGAAGGTGATGCCGCCGCAATTTTCGGCTGCAAGCTCGATTATCTCGCCTGCCGCCGTGGGCTGAGCCTCCTTGTCGGCCTGAACGGACAGACAAACAACGGCGCTTCCGCTGACCGATTCGGTTTTGACGGCGCTGCCGCCATAGACCATCCTCTTGCCGGTGACCTTGCCGTCGGCTGCACTCAGCTTGCTGACATCGGTCAGAACGACGGTCTCGAGTGCGACTGCCGCATGAGCTGCCGCCAAACGGCCGTTCTTCGTGAGTTCTATGAGCACAAGCTCGGGCTTTTGCTCTTTAACGAGCTTTACGATCTCGGGAATATAGGTCACGAAAGAGGTGCTGTCGAGGGAGCCGAGCCAGTATGCTTTTTCGGCATTGACTGCATCGCCCTTCCCGCCTGCGTAAATGAGGCTGACATGCTCGCCGTATTTTGCGGCCTCAAGGCACAGCGCAAAGCTGTTTGCCTTCTTTGTGGAGATAACAAAAACATTATTAAGCATTTTGACTACCTCCTTACATCACGCTGCGCAGCACGGCGGCAACAGCATTGATATGATCTTCGTCGGCAGCACCGCTGATGATCTTCTTGCGGTCGGTCTGCATGGGAGCAAGAATGCTCTCGGTCACGGACTTATTCTCGATGCCGGTGCCGACATCTTCGCTCGTCCATGCGATGCAGGGCTTTTTACCTGCCGCAAGGATATCACGCATTGCTGCAATCTTCGGCGGGCAGATATCGCTCGTGACGCTGACAACGGCAGGGAGGGTGAGCTCAAGGTTCTCGGTGCACTCTTCAACGAGGCGGCCGATATTGAGCTTGCCGTCTGCCATGCTCAGAGCGTTCACGGAGTTAACGGTGTTCCAGCCGAGCATTGCGCCGACCATGCTGCCGGTCTGCTGGACATACATGTCGCCCGAGCCTTCGCCGAATACAACGACATCGACATCGCCAATCTTTTTGATCGCTTCGGCAAGGATCTTTGCGGTCGCATATGTGTCGGCAGAGCCTGCCGCCTCATCCTTCACTATGACAAGATCGTGCGGGCCTCTTGCAAGGATCGCCTTGCGGAGCTTGGAGTTGTCAGTGATATCGCCGCCGAAGGTCAGCGCCGTAAGTGTGCTGCCTTCGTTGGATGCGACAAGTCTGTTAGCAGCCTCGGTTGCGTTGAGGTCGTACTGGCTTATCGACCATTCGCACTCGGACAGATCGAGCGTCCGGTCAGCCTTGACCTTGACATTTGATACATCCGGTACGAGCTTATAGCAGATTACTACTTTCATTTTGGAGTCCTTTCCAATGGAGTGGTGGTCTTTAGTTTATTTGCAGAAGGTAGAAGGACCGTTCTTTATAAGTGCTCTTGCGGAGGAGTGGACCATGACTTCTTCGGTACCTGCGTAGATACGGGCACCGCGCTGGTCACGCCACAGGCGGGCGATACGGCAGTCGTTGGTGTAGCCGATGCCGCCCATGACCTGCATTGCGTCGTCGATGACCTCAAATGCGGCCTTGCCGGTGTAGCGCTTGAGCAGGGAAGCGTCAACGCCGAGCTGCTCACCGTTCTGCTTCTTCCATGCGCAGCGAAGCAGCATGTTGTACATGTTGTCGCACTTGATCTTCATGTCGCACAGCTTCTGCTGGATAATCTGGAAGTCGCCGATGTTCTTGCCGAACTGCTTGCGGGTGCCTGCGTATGCAAGGGCGTCGTTGTATGCGCACATTGCCATACCGACATTGGAGACGCAGGTGAACAGTCTCTCGGTCTCGAAGTTCTTCATCAGCTGGTAGAAGCCCTTGCCCTTAACGCCGACGAGGTCGGATTCGTCGAGCTCGACATGGTCAAGATAAACTTCGCAGGTGGGCATGCAGTGGCAGCCGATCTTGTCGAGGACGGAGATCTTGACGCCGGGTGCGTCCAGAGGAACGAGGTACCAAGACATATCCTTGTACGGGTTCTCGTTTTCGTACTCACGGGCGATGCACATCATGTAAGGTGCAACGGTAGCGCCGGTGTTGAAGGTCTTGTGACCGTCAATGTACACCTTGCCGTTTTCGTGGGTGGCCTTGGTGGTCATGCCGCTGTTGTCGGAACCGGCCTGAGGCTCGGTGAAGCCGAGAGTGTAGGACTTGATGCCCTTGGATGCGTAGGAAAGGATCTTTGCCTGCTGCTCGGGAGTGCCGTATGCCATGATGTTGTCGATTTCAAGGCTGCCGCCGGGGATGGTCAGTGCAGGCCAGCCGTTCTCATAGAACTTAAGCTTGAGAAGGACCGTGGTAACGAGGTCGAGGCCGTCGCCGCCGAACTGGGTGGGATGGTCAATGCGGTGGAAGCCGGCTTCTACGAAAGCGTTGCAAGCCTTCTCGGGATACTTGTGCTCACGGTCGCACTCTTTAAAGTACTCGTCGTAGTTGCCCTGCTTGATGAACTCTTCTGCGCTTTCAAGCAACAGTTCCTGTTCTTCGGTAAGTTTAAAGTCGATCATGTAATTGACTCCTTTCATGATGATACATGTTGTGGTTTTTTACCCTTACGACATACATAAAGCAAAAAGTGTGCCAGTATCGGTCGAACACACGAAAGAATATCGGAGAAAGGAGTGCAAAAGTCGAAAACGCTAATTATTTAACTAACAATATAAACAATTATACTTGTTTTGTGCAGAAAATGATTAAAAAATTTTTTAGAAAAAATATTTTTTTCCGCTTCAATACTCCGAAAGGGACTTGACACACGATACAAAACAGCGTTACAATTTTGGCGAACACCGAACGGTCAGCGGACACTTTTTTGACCGTACGAGCACTATGTTTTGACAATTTTCGACGAAATGTATAAGATGGAGAGAAATTGATTTGAAAAATTTAAATGACCAGTCTCGAATTGAGCTTGCAAGACAAAATTTTATCAAAACGGGCGAGATAGACAAATGTGTTCCGGAAGATATTGCGGCCTCTTGGAGAAAGTCTGCCGAGTTTGGCGTTGACGCATCCTCAAAGGTGCTTCCGGGCAAATTAAATCGTGATGTTTTGACCAATGTCATCGTGCAGCTCAACACAAGAGACTCGTATTTTTACGATGCCGAGGCCGAAATGCTTGATTATCTCGGAGCGGCGATAGTGTTTGTCGACGACCATCTTGATGTTTTTGCGATAAGAGGAAGCAGAAAACTCAAGGATGAGCTGAGGGCGAAGAATTTTCGCTTCGGTTCAAATCTTGCAGAATCGAGAGTTGGCACAAATGCATTGGCGCTTGCCTTTGAATCGGGACAAGACAGGTGGGTGTACGGCAGCGAGCACTATCTTGATGCGCTGAAGGACTATATTTGCGTTGCGACTTGTCCGCAGTTTTCAAATTCGGACAGGGTCGGCATAGTGTTTCCCTGCATGATAATCGTCCCGAAGGCGCGCTACTTTGAAGGCGTGGATGCAATATTCAGCTATATTCTTAAGACCCATATGTACCGCCAGAACAGCATTCTTAACTCCAATTATCTAATGTACAATGCGGTCATAAATTTCTTCATCGCACAAAGCGGGATGTGCTATATTGGCATTGACAACAGCAACACCATTATCGATGTCAGCGACAATGTCCTGACCTGCCAAAATGTCAAGCTGAATCAGATAATCGGCCTGAAGCTGGAGAACTTTTCGCCCTCTCTTGCTGAGGTGGCGGAAAAGGATGCTAGTGCCGAGGCACCTACGCAGGTACACCGTGTTATGCTCAAGGTCGGACCTTACTATGTGAAGAAAAAGGATGTCATCAGCGCAGGCGAGACCATAGGCGCTGTCATGTTTCTTTCAAGAGATCCTAACCTCTTGGCACAGAAGCTGAAGCTGCTCGACCATTTGACCGATACCGATGTTCCCGACAGGCGCACGACTTCGGCGAAATCCAGTGCATATGTCGCAAAGTACAGCTTCGATAATCTTGTAGGCTTTTCAGAGGCTTTCACCAATGCCGTGTATAAGGCTCGGCGTGTCGCCGAAAGCAGCAGCAATGTGCTGATCCTCGGCGAATCGGGTACCGGCAAGGAGCTTTTTGCCCAGTCTATCCACAACGCCAGCGCCCGCCGAGGCCGCCCGTTCGTATCGCTAAATTGCGCCGCAATGCCCCGTGAGCTCATAGACAGCGAGCTTTTCGGCTATGTTGAGGGTGCATTCACCGGCGCACGCAAGAGCGGCTCGCCCGGCAAGATAGAGCTTGCCGACGGCGGCACGCTGTTTCTCGATGAGATCGGCGATATGCCGCTCGACCTGCAGGTGCATCTTCTCAAGGTCCTTGAGGACAGACAGGTCACCCGCCTTGGCGACACCAAGCCGAGAAAGGTCGATGTGCGCATAGTCGTCGCGACAAATCAGAACCTGCAAAGCCTTGTGGAGCAAGGGAAATTCCGACTTGACCTGTATTACAGGATAAATGTTTTCACCATCCGTTTGCCCGCTCTGCGTGACCGCAAGGAGGATATACCCGACCTTGCGTACTGCTTCCTTAGCCAGTGCAGCAAGGCGATGGGCAAGAATGTGACATACATATCTCAAAATGTTCTCCAGGCGTTCAAGGCCTATGATTGGCCGGGCAATCTGCGTGAGCTGCGCAATGCCGTCGAGTACGGCGTGAACCTTGCCGCAGCGCAGAAGATAACAATAAACGATATACCCGACAACATCGCATGGCTCGCTCAGGATGCAGAGGCGGAGATAGACGAGCCGGAGCCGGATGACGAGGGCATTTTCGGTGCGGCAATGTCCGAAGCGGACACCGAGACACGGCAGATAATCGAGCTTCTTGATAAGTATAAAGGTAACAAGAGCAAGGTCGCAAACGAACTCGGCATGTCCCGGCCGGCACTCTACCGCAGGCTTAAAAAACTTAATATTGATGTCGATTGACCTAAAAACAATGTTCGGCACGCCCAAATTCGATGGGTGTGCCGTTTTTTTGACATACTTGGCACGGTTTTTGCTTGTAATAGGGTGGGTAGTATATTTGTTCGCAAACTGTCCGCCGGCGTTAGGGTGCGCCGAGGGAGAAGCGAAGAAAGTAAAAATCGGAAAAACAATTCTTAAAAAGGAGAAACTATAATGAATAGACCCTTAGACGGCGTAAAAGTAATTGAGTTATCGATGGTAATTTCCGCACCTTCCTGCGGCAAGGCACTGTACGAGATGGGCGCGGAAGTCATCAAGGTCGAGACCAATGACAGAGGCGACAACTGGAGAACCACTCCCCGTGTGTATGCAAGCCCCATCCTTCCCAACGAGAGCCCCGTATACGAGAGCCTAAACTCCGGCAAAAAGCACGTAAAGCTCAACCTCAGAGACGCAGACGAGCTTGAAAAGCTCAAAAAGCTCATCGACAAGGCCGATGTATTCCTTGTCAACTACCGCGCAGGCGCACTCAAGGCGATGGGTCTTGACTACGAGACCTTGAAGCAGCGCAACCCCAAGCTTGTGTACGCATGTATCACCGGCTACGGTGAGAAGGGCCCCCGCAAGACCGACCCCGGCTATGACAACACCACCTACTGGGCAGAGACCGGCTTCCTTATGGACATGGTCATCCAGAACGAAGCGGGCGACAGCCTTCCCATCAACGGTCCTGTCGGCGGCGGCGATACCGCAGTCGGCGGCTGGGTGGCAGGCGGCATCTGCGCAGCACTGTACCAGCGCGAGAAGACCGGCGAGGGCGGCTATGTCACCTGCCCGCTGTTCGGCGCAGGCATCTGGGCGTTCTCTCAGATGAGCATCGGCACCCAGTACGGTTACCAGTGGCCCCGCAGCTACTATCAGATGCCTCCTACGAACTGCCCGTACAAGACCGCCGACGGCGACTACATCATGACCAGCATGAGCAAGTACGACGAGCAGTGGCCAAAGTTCTGCTATGTTTACGACATGGAGGAGCTCAAGGATCACCCCGTGTTCAGCCATCAGGCGACCACCATCGCACTTGAGCCCCGCAAGGAGTGCATCAAGGCGATAGCCGCCCACGCAATAAAGTGCAAGACTGAGGATGTCCTCAGACGCCTTGGCGAGGCTGACCTTGTTTACTGCAAGATGCCTCACTTCAAGGATGTATACACCAGCGAGCAGGCCATTGCCAACGAGGACATCGTTCCGTTCACCTACGAGTCCGGCAAGTCGGTCTACATTCCCAAGCCGCCTCTCCGCTTCAACGGCATTGGCCCCCGTCCGCACACCACCTGCGGCGTTCCCGGTGCGGATAACGAAGAGGTTTTCAAGGAATTTGGCATTGAATAAGTATTGCTGAACTGACAGTATCGGCATCGGGGGCACTGCTCCCGATGCCGTGTGAAAGATCAAGGAGGAAACAAAATGTCAAAAGTTATTGAAACCGCAGTTACCGAAAAGCTCGGTATCAAATATCCCATTTTCCAGGGCGGCATGGCGTGGATAGTTAACGCTGAGATGGTCGCAGCCGTTGCAAATGCAGGCGGTCTGGGCATCCTGCCCTCCGGCACCTGCGCAGACGCAGACGCTCTGCGCTCCGAGCTCAAGAAGATAAAAGAGCTCACCGATAAGCCCTACGCAGTCAACTTCACCTTTATGCCGTCTCTTGCAAGCGTCGATTATCCCGCTTACCTTAAGGTTTGCGTCGAGGAGGGCGTAAAAATCATCGAGACCTCCGGCATGCCCGCAAAGCCCCCGCTCATGGAGGCAATGAAAAAGGCAGGCATGATAGTTATACATAAGTGCACCACCGTTAAGCATGCTCTCAAGGCGCAGTCCATCGGCTGCGATATGGTCGTTGCAGACGGCTGTGAGTGTGCAGGCCACTCCGGCGAGAACGATATCGGCTCTATCGTTCTGACCCCTCGCTGTGTTGAGGAGCTTTCCATTCCCGTTATCACCGCAGGCGGCATCGCAAACGGCAAGCAGATGGCCGCAGCGCTCTTGATGGGCGCAGACGGCGTTTATCTCGGCACCCGCATGCTGCTGACAAAGGAATGCCCTGTACTTGACAGTGTTAAGCAGTACCTTGCCGAAAACGCCGACGAGACCTGCACGGCCTATCTTCTGCGTGCGTTCAGAAACACCACTCGCCTTTACAAGAGCAATGTCGTCAAGGAAGCTCTCGAAAAAGAAAAGAGCGGCTGTGAGTTTTCTGCTATTGCCGAGGTCGTTGCGGGCGCTACCGCAAAGAAGATGTTCTACGAAAACGGCGATGTCGAAAACTGTGGCGTTATCAGCTACGGTCAGGCAGGCGGCCTGTGCCACAGCGTTATCTCGATTCAGGAGGTCATCGACACCATGATGGCAGAGTGCGTCAAGGCACTCGGAAGATTTGATGCATAACAATCAGTTGTGAGGTAATTACAGTGAATACCAATGTTATTGAAAACCTAAAAGCTGCTTTTGGAGAAGGTCGTGTGTTCACGGGCGAGGCCATCGGCGCTGATTTCTGCCATGACGAGTACCCCGGCGGAAACTTTGCTCCCGATGCCGTTGTCGAGGCACAAAGCACCGACGATGTGTCGGTAGTCCTCAAAATTTGCAGTGAAAACGATGTGCCCGTGACCGTAAGAGGCGCAGGTACGGGTCAGGTCGGCGGTTCTGTCCCCATAAAGGGCGGCATTGTACTGTCGGTCAAGGGAATGGACAAGATCCTTGAGTTTAACGAAGCCGAGCGCACCCTGCGTGTTCAGCCCGGTGTTCTGCTGCAGGATGTCAAGTCCGAGGCGGAGAGCCACGGCCTTTACTATCCTCCCGATCCCGGCGAAAAGACCTCGACCATCGGCGGCAACGCTGCGACCGACGCAGGCGGCCCCTGCGCAGTGAAATACGGCGGCACCCGTGACTATATCGTCGACGGCGTGGCCGTTCTTGCCGACGGCAGCGTGAAAAAACTCAATGATGCCGAGGAGATCATCGGCAGCGAGGGCACGCTCGGCGTGATGACGAAAGTCACTCTGAAAATCCACCCGATTCCGGAGGCGCGGAAATTTCACGCGTTCCTTTTCCCCGACATGCATTCGGCGATGACCGCCGGAGCGGGGCTTATGCACAGCCGGCTTCAGCCCTGCGCGATCCGTCTCTACGACGGTCCAGAGACTGCCCGCCTCATCAGGCGCGTGCTCGGCATCGACCGCGAGGGGGCGTACCTCGTCTTCGGCTTCGACGGCCCGGAGAAGATCGTGGATCTCCAGATGGAGCGCGCCTGCGAAATCTGCCGCGCGGCCGGGCCGAAGGAGGACCTCGGTTCCGAGTCGGGCGAAGCATGGTGGCGGAACCGCTACAAATTTTTCTATCCTCCCTACATGTTCCATATGCCGCAGGCGTTCGGCACGCTCGACACGGTTGCCACCTTCAGCAGGATCGAGAATGTCTACTGGGCGATGAAAGAGACGGTCGAGGAGAATTTTCCGGAGGCGACGTTCATCGGGCACTTCTCGCACTGGTACGACTGGGGCTGCATGAACTACTCGCGTTTTATCATCGACAATCCGCCCGAGGATCAGGAAGAATGCATCCGTCTGCACAACCGCATCTGGAACGCCGGCGTTCGCGCGGCAATTGCAAACGGCGGCGTTATCAACGACCATCACGGCATCGGCCTGAAACTGTCCCGCCTGATGAAGGAGCAGTACGGCCCCGCCATGCAGGTCATGGAGAGCCTGAAGAAGGGTCTGGATCCCAATGGCATCATGAACCCCTACAAGCTGGGCCTGTAATTTTCACGCGGCGAAAGCCTGAGGAGCTGAACCCACGGAA
>ERZ824600.1847-NODE-1847-length-24349-cov-15.732856_pt1 | contig 24349 bp, 23 predicted proteins | sample MGYA00519933_ERZ824600 | MGnify/ENA primary metagenome ERZ824600 (study PRJEB31778, sample SAMEA3449178) | human gut metagenome | biome: human gut; feature: human-associated habitat; material: faeces | place: United Kingdom | collected 2010/2012 ... | reverse complement strand
TATTTACCACATGAATTAAAAACAAAATATTATGCTGTAAAATTATATAGAACAGAAGTAAATGTTTTTACAAAAGTACAACAGCTCACACCATATGCCATGCCTAAGGTACCATCTATCATTCTTCTGCTATAAAATCAACAGCAATATAAGACAATATTGTCATAATCTAAAATTTTATCTTTTCTTCAATCATTTTATAAATTTTGTTAGCACAATCCTTATAGTTGACATTATTAACAATTATATCTGCATTATGAGGAATATCAAATTGTGAACTTATACCAGTAAAATTCTTAATTTCACCAGCACGTGCTTTTTTATATAATCCTTTCTTATCCCTTCTTTCACATTCATCCAAAGGTGTATTTACATATGCTAAAAAGAACTTATCTCCAATTATATTTTTTGCCATCACTCTATTTATTTCTAGTGGGCTAATAAATGATACAATGCTAATTAATCCAGCATCATTCATAAGTTTTGCAACTTCAGCAACTCTTCTTATATTTTCTATTCGATCATTATCAGAAAATTTTAAATTTTTATTTAATCCCATTCGTATATTATCCCCATCTAACAGCATCGTGTGATATCCTTTTTGATTTAACATTTTATCCAGTTCATTGGCAATTGTACTTTTTCCAGAACATGATAATCCCGTAAACCAAATTGTTATTGGTTCCTGAAATAACAACTTTTTTCTATCTTCACTTGTAATAGTTGCTTTATGATAAAATAAATTATCATTATTTAAAACTTTATTAATAATTGCACAAGAACTTGTAGCATTAGTTAGACGATTTATTAAAATCAGCGAACCCAAATTTTTATTATATTTAAAAAGAGTTACAGGAATCTTTTCTAAAATTTCTAAATCACAATTAATAATATCATTTTTATTTATATTGTCAATTATGAATACACACTCATTGGTATCAATATTTATTTTATAATTAACCTTTCTTATATAGCATAGTGTACTTAGTGAACCTACATTAATGTAATAAGCATTATTTATCTTCAATTTTTCTTCATCCATCCAAAGCATAGTAACATTAATATTATTTGAAACGTCTATTTTTTCATCACTGGACAAAACACATCCTCTAGAAACATCTATATCTTTATCAAGAACAATAGTAACCGCTTCACCTTTTGTAATAACATTAGTTGGCTTATCTAAATTAAAAAGTTGTTTTACATTTGCTTTTTCTTTACTCGGAAAACAAATTATAGAATCGCCAACACTAATATTTCCTGAGGCAACGTTTCCTTGAAATCCTCTAAAATTTTGATTAGGACGACAAACACGCTGCACAAGCATAATAAATGCACTATCAGTTTGCTTTTCAACATTTACCATTTCCAAGTATTGCATCAACGTGTCCGAATCATACCATTTCATGTTTGAAGATAAATCAGTAATATTATCGCCAACAGTAGCACTAATTGGAATTATTTTTAAAGATGAAAAGTTATAAAAATTAAAAAGTTTACGAACATCATCACTTAAAACATCAAATACATTTTTATTGTAATCTACGATATCCATTTTATTAATTACAACAATATAATCTTTAATTCCCATCATCATACATATTTTTAAATGTCGTTTTGTTTGTTTTAAAACACCTTTTGTTGCATCAACTAACAAAATAGCTAAATCTGCTTGACTGGCAGCAACAGCCATATTTCTTGTATATTCTTCATGACCTGGAGAATCCAATACAATAAAACTCCTTTTAGATGTATTAAAATACCTATATGCAACATCTATTGTAATTTTTTGTTCCCTTTCTTCATCAAGTCCATCAAGTAATAAAGAATAATCTACAATACCATTATTAGAAATTTTACTATCAAGCTCTAGAGCTTTCTTTTGATCTGCAAATAATAATTTAGAATCATATAATAAGTGACCTATTAATGTACTTTTACCATCATCAACACTGCCACATGTTAATATTTTTAATTGTTCTTTCATTAAAAATACCCCTCCTTTTTACGTTTTTCCATGTTTGTATTGCTTTCATGATCAATTACTCTACTTGTTCTCTCGCTAGTAACAGCAGATAAAGTTTCTTCAACCACTTTGTCAATTGTATCAGCATTAGATAAGCAACCACCAGTTAGAGGATAACAGCCTAAAGTTCTGAATCTAATCATTTGTTTTTTTATTTTTGAAGTATCTATATATTTTAAGATTCTTTCATCATCAATTAAAATTAAATTGCCATCTATATTTATAACTTCTCTTTCTTTTGCAAAATACAAGGGTACTACATCTATATTTTCACGTTTTATATATTCCCAGATATCCCGTTCAGTCCAATTTGATAAAGGAAATACCCTTATTGATTCATCATCAAATAATCTCGTATTATACAAATTCCACAATTCAGGGCGTTGATTTTTAGGTTCCCAGTTATGAGTTTTATTTCTAAAAGAAAATATTCTTTCCTTTGCACGGGATTTTTCTTCATCTCTTCTTCCTCCACCAAAAGCAGCAGTAAATTTATATTTATCAAGAGCTTGTTTTAATGCTTCAGTTTTCATAATATCAGTGTATGTAGAACCATTATCAAAAGGATTAATATTATTTTTTACACCATCATCGTTAGTATAAACTAACAAATTAATTCCATATTTTTTAGCTTGTCTATCCCTAAACTCAATCATTTCATGAAATTTCCATTTTGTATCAATATGCAAAAAAGGAAAAGGTGGTTTTTCTGGATAAAAAGCCTTAAAAGCTAAATGCATCATTACAGATGAATCTTTTCCAACCGAATATAACATAACGGGTCTTTTACATGTCGCAACTACTTCTCTTATTATATATATCGACTCTGCTTCTAATCTATCTAAATAATTCATAATTGCCCCCTTTCTTTAATTCTACTAAGAATAAGATTTTTATCTTTCTCAATATTCCACTTATAAAATAAATCAAGATTTAAAAAATTGGATAGTTTTTTAATAAGGTCATTATAGTAATATGATAATAAATCATAACTAAAATTGCTAATTTTCTCTGTATTTTTTTTAATAGAAAAAACATTAAATAATTGCCATGAAAAATTATTTATAAAATGATCATAAAGTTCACTTCTAATCAACGGATTAACTTGTAAATAAAAGGATATTTCCAATAATTTTCTCAATAATAAAATGCTACAAATATTATAAGGAATTCGATTGCCATCATTAGAATGAATTTTAAAATTAATATCAGGATTATAATCAACTCCTATAAAAGTCATAAGTTCTCTACACACTGTTTCAGTATTTAAGATAAGATCCTCAAAGAAAATAATTTTAACATTTTGAATTCCAAACTGATTAACATAATCCTCTATAACATTAAAATAATTACTACTTCTTGACATTCTAGGATTTATTTTAAATGACATATTATCAAAATTATTAACATATTCTTGTTGTAACCACTTATCGAAAGAATCTGATGTATTATCACTAATATTATCATAAATAATACTAAAACTACTACCATCAACTAAATTCATTTTAAAATTAGAATATAGTCTAAAAATTGGATTTCGAAGCAACAAAATAATTTTTGTTTTTTCACCATAATACTTTTTAACAACATCTGCACTTTTGCATTTAGCAATCATTGGATTAACTTCCATAATATTGTTTTTATTAGCAAAAGAATAATAACGTTGCAAATACCACTCAAAACCTTTTTCTTCTAAATCTTTTCTTCCCCAAAATAATGGTTCTTTTATATTTGATAAATAAATATCGGGATGTTGTTTAAAAATATCATACAATGTAGTTGTTCCACATTTTGCAAATCCAATGCACAAAATATTAGGAACATTAACCATTTTTCTTCTCCTTATATTCATCTTTTAAAATAGAATATACAAGTAAATCATTTCTTATTCCATTTTTATCTACCACTCTTTTTCTTAAAGTACCTTCATACTTCATTCCATTCTTTATCATAACTTTACCAGATGCAGGATTATTTTCAAGATATTCAGCCCAAACAGTTTCTGCCTTACAATCTTCAAATAAAAATCTAATAACCTCTGAAATAGCTTCACTCATGATTCCCATATTCCAATATTTATCACCTAAACAATAACCAAGTTCGCAAGTAGAAGATGATAAAAATTTCTTTGAAACTCCTATCATTCCAACAACTTCATTATTTTCTTTATATTCTATAATCCATCTATAAGTTTTATCATCATACTCTGAAATCCATGCATCATACAATTCCTTAGTAACATAAATACTATCATGTTTTTGCCAAGTAACATATTTATCGACTAAGTCACTTGAACACCAATTTTTATAAGCATCCTTGTAATCTTCTGCTTGAATTTTTCTTAAAATTAATCTATTTGTTTCTAATCTAACTGTTCCTAAATTTATCATTTATTTCTCCTCCTTCGAATCTTTAGACATATCTTGAAAGAATTCTTTTCCATGATTATTATCATATTCATTATCAACATAATTACTAATTTCTTTATTTAATTCTTCTACAATTCTATCTACTTCATTTTTATCAAGAAATACACTCATAGGATATGCTTTTAAAGTTCCAGCTTTAATATTAGAAGCAGGAAGAGTATAACTTCTAGATGAAGTAAAGAAAAATGTTATATCTTTATTTATACTTTTATTTAAAATGTATTTCCCAAAATTTACATTAAATTCTCTTAATTTAGAAATATCATCTTCACTAAAACTATATAAACCTTTTTCATTAAAATCTTTTAAAAACTTAGGCTTAACCAAAAACATTGTTGCATTTCCCAAAGTATTTCCAGCAATTAAAACAACATTAGGATTTTCTGATAATTTTTTTCTAAAATAGTGTGCACTAGAAGTGATATTTGCACAAAGTTGTTGTAGTCCCTTAATCCCTAAAGATTTTAAATTAGTTAATGCAGCGACAGGTCCATGACAACTACGAGAATATTCTAATGAAGTTAAATAAGGATTATAATTACCATAATTTATGTCATCTATTTTCATTTCTTTTTCTGGATTTAATTTATAGAACGTTTTATAATCCTTAACAAGAACCATACTGGTTACATATGGACAAAAACCAGTTTTATGAAAATCAACACCTATAGTAGTAGCATATTTAACATCTTTTATTTGCTCATATAAATATTTAATAATATTAAGAGTTTCTGAATCCATGTTTAAATCATTTTTATCAAAATCATAATTTTCAAAAACTAAGTATAACCATCCTAATACAGAATCAACATGAATATGAGGCTTGTAACTTAAATTATATTTTTTTATTATTTTTTGGTTTAAGTCATAAATTTTCTTAACAGGATCTATATACATTTCATTCGTAGACCCACCATTAAGATTAAACCCTAAAAATATTTTCCCTTTAGCAATATTTTCATCTATAATTTTTTCACATAAACGAACATCTATTTTTCCATTTTTGTCACAAGCAACTTCAATACACGCTTCGCTACCTATACCCAACCAATCACACAATTGATAATGACACGGATGACCATTTTTAGAAGTCAACATAAAATATTTCCCCTTTTCAATTCCTTTTGTTCTAGAATCCGGATCAGCATTAACCAGCATAAGCTTATTGCCATACAGATTTGTACCAGTTCCACCAAAAGTGAAAAATCCAAATGACTTTGTCCAATCCCATCCAATTAAATCAGACATATATTTAGATACTTCTAACTCTGTCAAAATTAAATTTCCAGAATAAGTATCTTGAGCAAAATTTTGATTATACATTTCTGCATAAGCTGCCGAAGCTAAAGATACTAAATTTACAGATGGAATAACATTAATCATAGTCCCCGGATTATTATAATCTACAACATTTTCAAAATATTGTGATAAATAATCAAATGTTTCCTTAGGAGTTAAAGAATCATAATTAAGGTTCTTAGATTCCAAAAATGTCTTAAAATTATAATTGTAATTTCCATCAATAAATGGATAGCCATATTCTCTAACCTTATCAACACTATCCCCTAAATCACTTATATATTTTGCTAACAAATCAGCATTTGAAGTCTTATAACTTCCAAAAAAATTTTTTACTTTCATCTTCTTTTCACCTTCACACTTTCTTTAATAAATTCAATATATTCCATAGACAAATCATTTACAAGCCTATTGCCACTCAAAAGTATTGTATCTATATCTTTCTTGTCTAAATTTAAAAAATTAGACAATTGATATAGTAAATGTTTATAAATATCTAAAGGATAAACTTTATTGTAAATAAATAGCCATTTTACAAAATAAGCTCGTGACTTTAAAACATATTCAAAAACATCATTATCACCATTTTTTAATTTTTCTTCAATTTTACTTATCAACCTTTTAAGGCGTTCTTCTATAATTAACAATCTATTATCTCTTATATCATCGCCATAAAAGGGATAAATTTCAGATTTTATCTTTTCTAAAGGTTCAAATTTACCAAACAAATCAATTGAATATAAATTCATACCTCCAAAAAATATATCCAAAGCATCATGCAATACGCTTTCTCTTATCAAATCATAACCATAAATTTCATTTGGAAAAATATTTATATCAAAAAGAGCATCATTAATTTTTAAATTAAATTCAATACGAGCATTAATAAAATCTTTTAAAAATAATGGCTGTTTATCAACAAAATTTCCACCAATTAATTTTATTTTGTTTATTATTTCAGTTACATTTTGATAATTTAAACAATTTGTATATGCAATAATATCAATATCACTACTATTTTTAACAAATAGTTCATCATTAGTAGCACTACCAAAAGCCTTAATACAAGAAATTTTCAAAAAACTTAATTCATGAATAAAATAATTAATTAATTCTTGTATTTCACTCTCATACATCTTCAACGCATTCGTCAACCAACATCACATCCAAATTCCTTAATTCTCTTTCTTACATAACTTGTTTTAGCCATATCATACCACTCATTTCTATACCCATACGATAGAATATCAGTTATGATTCTTACTCTATTTTTATTATTAAGTACATAATCAACAGGAATATATTTATCATTTACTATAGCATAAACCATTGTATTTTCCATATCAGTATGTATCTTATAAGCAAAATCTATCGGTGTAATATCTTCTTTTCGAATATTAGTATCCTCCAGTGCATCATGTAATAATCCAGCACATACGGTATCAATATCAGCATGCATTTCAACAAGTATATAAGCAACATTCAAAGCATGTATAATATATGGCTCCCCACTTTGCCTATATTGTTCTTCATGTAACACTAGTGCATATCGATATGCTCTATAAGCAATATCAGCATTCCCTTCATCATATTCTTTAATTTTTGATAGTAGCATTTCTAAATCCATTTACTTCATCTCCAGCCACAAAAAAATGGCGACAAAACAAAATCGTTTTATTCGCCATTCCACACAGAAAGAAAGCATGAACAAAAAACATTATAGAAATGTTTTCTTCGTTTAAAAATAAAATGTTTTTTACTTCTAAATGAATCCATACGCTTCTCCTTTAAAATAATCTAACACTAATTCTACCACTTTTAAAAAATTTGTCAACAGATTTTAACAAGTTTAATTGATTATAAAATGTTACACATTCTTATCAAACAAAGTTATTCATAAACAAATTTGTTAATCAAATACACATTACAATCCAAAAGGATTAAAGAAATGACAAATTATAACTTATGTTATAAGACAAAAAATAGAAGGCAATTTATCTAATGAATAATTAGATTGCTACTAAAAAAATTAGTTTTTTTAAACAAACTATCCGAAATTGCATAAAAATTGAAGCACGACAGATAATCTTTTACTATACAATCTAATTATTAAAAATTAAACATATATTTATTATAACTAAAAACGAAGTATTTTACTTCGTTTTACTTTTACATAAAGCATATAGACTCTTTACCTCTTTAGTATTAAGTTTTCTATACTCACCAGACTTTAAACTATTAACATCAAGGAAAGCATACTTTTCTCTTTTTAATTTTATAACATTATAGCCAATAGCCTCAAACATTTTTTTAACTTGATGATTTCTTCCCTCATGAATAGTAAGTTCAATATAAGAAGCATCATTTTTTTTATCAAGCTTTTTAATTCTTACTTTTGCCTTAGAAGTCTTTTTACCATCAACAATAACCCCATCACTTAGTTTTTTAACTTTATAAGGTTCAACTATACCTTCTATTTTAGCAACATATACCTTTTGAATCTCTGATGAAGGATGATTCAATAAATTAGTTAATTCTCCATCATTTGTTAAAATTAAAGCACCTGTTGTATCATAATCAAGTCTACCAATTGGATAAATTCTTTTAGTTGTTTCAATTAAATCTGTAACAACCTTTCTATCTTTATCATCACTAGTAGTAGTAACAAAACCTCTTGGTTTATTAAGTAAATAATACTCTTTTTCCTCTTTTTTTAAAGGTTTACCATTAATATCAATTATATCATTACCATTTACCTTAAAACCCATTTCCGTTACTTTTTCACCATTTACATAAACTTTTCCAGCTTTTATTAATTCTTCAGCTTTTCTTCTTGAAGCATATCCAGCCTCAGCAATTACCTTTTGTAAACGTTCCATTACTTAACCATCTCCTCTAACAATTTTTCTTCTTCTAAAAGTTTTTGTTTTTCTTGTTCAACTAAATTATGAGGAGCCTTATTAACATAATTCTCGTTTGCTAGTAATCCTTTTCTTCTATTTATTGATGCCTTTATTTGTTCAATTTGTTTATTTTTTAATTTCTCATCTTCTTTAGTAATTTCTTTTTCAAAATAAACATCAACATTGTATACATTATTACTTATATTAAACTTTGTAATATTTAATTCCGTATCAATAATCGAATCTTCAATTTTTAAAATCTTTTTAATTAAAGAATAATCCTCATTATTATTTATTTTAACCTTTAAATCTTTAGTCATTTGATTCTCTAATTTAACATTTCTAAACAATCTAACAAAATCAATAATATAATCATATTTTTTAATTACATCATCATAAACAAACTCTTCTTCATATTTAGGATAATCACTTATCATAATAGAAGTACTATCTTTTATAGGTAACATTCCATATATTTCTTCGGTTACAAATGGCATAAATGGATGCATCATTTTAAGAATTCCTGTTAATACATAACACAATGTACTTTGCGTACCAACTTCACTACTTGTAAACTTAGAAAATTCTATATAATTACTACAAAAATCCTCCCAAATAAAATTATATAATTCTGATCCAACTAAATTAAACTCATAATTATCCATATGATTAATAGTACTTTTTACAATATTTTCATATTTAGATAATATCCATTTATCAGATTCGTTAATATTAGAAAAATCATAATTTGTTAATGTTTCTATATTCATTAAAACATATCTAGAAGCATTCCATAATTTATTTATAAAATTCCAAGTTGACTTAACTTTTTCTGTATCAAACCTCAAATCAGTACCAAGAGCGCAATCAGTTACTAAATAAAATCTCAAACTATCTGCACCATATTCACTAATCATATCCATAGGATCTATACCATTTCCTAAAGATTTACTCATTTTTCTTCCATCTTTATCTCTTATTAAACCGTGGATAATGCAATCTTTAAAAGGTCTTTTTCCAGTTATTTTTTCAGCTTGAAAAGCCATACGTGCTACCCAGAAAAAGATAATATCATAAGCTGTAACTAAACAATCATTTGGATAATATCTTTCCATAAGTGTCGTATTATTTGGATATCCTAATGTGCTAAATGGCCATAAAGCACTTGAAAACCAAGTATCTAATACATCTTCATCTTGATGCCATCCTTCACCCTTAGGAGCCTCACATCCAACATAAACTTCATCATCTTTATACCAAGCAGGTATTCTATGTCCCCACCATAATTGTCTTGATATACACCAATCATAACTAATTTCCATCCAGTGATTTAATATCTTTTCAAATCTTTCAGGTACAAAATTAATTTTTGTATCTTTTTCCTTTTGATTTTCAAGAACTCTATTAGCTAAATCACCCATTTTAACAAACCATTGTTTTGATAAATAAGGTTCAACCATAACTCCAGTTCTTTCACTATGACCTACTGAATGTGTTATTTTTTCGATTCTAATTAATAAATCTTTTTCTTTTAAATCTTCAATTAATTTACTTCTACATTCTTCTCTAGTTAATCCAGTATAACCTACAGCATTTTCATTCATTACAGCACTTTCATCCATAACAACGATTCTATCTAAATTATGTCTATTTCCAACTTCAAAATCATTAGGATCGTGAGCAGGTGTTATTTTAACGCATCCTGTTCCAAACTCAGGATCAGCATGTTCATCACCTATAATTGGAATTAATTTATTAACTATTGGTAAAACAACATTCTTACCAATTAAATCTTTATATCTTTCATCATCTGGATTAACAGCAACAGCTGTATCACCAAATAAAGTTTCTGGTCTAGTTGTTGCAACATCTAAATATTCATCTGTTCCCTCAATAAAATATTTTAAATGATAAAATGCTCCTTCAACATCTTTATAAATAACTTCCTCATTTGATAAAGCGGTTCTAGCTTCTGGATCCCAGTTTATTATCTTTTCGCCCCTATAAATAATTCCTTCATTATAATAGTCTACAAATACTTTAGTTACTGCTTTATTTAATCCTTCATCTAAAGTAAATCTTTCTTTAGAATAGTCTAAAGATAGCCCTAATTTTCCCCATTGGTTTCTAATGTTTTGTGAATATTCTTTAGTCCACTTCCAACATTCTTCCAAAAATCTTTCACGGCCACATTCGTATTTATTTATGCCCTCTTCTTTTAATTTCTTAACAACTTTAGCTTCTGTTGCAATTGCTGCATGATCCATTCCTGGAAGCCATAAACAATCAAATCCTTGCATTCTTTTATATCTAATTATAGCATCCTGAATAGCAGTATTATATGCGTGGCCTAAATGCAGTTTACCAGTTACATTAGGAGGTGGAATAACAATTGAATATGGTTTTTTACTTAAATCTCCAGATTCAAAATATCCTTTTTCTTTCCAATTTTCATATTTTCCTTTTTCTACCATTATATGGTCATATTTCTTTTCTAACATATTATCATTCCTTTCTAGTATTATAAAAAAAATAAACCATCCCTAAAGGACGATTTACTCGTGGTACCACCTTAATTCGTAATATTATCTATTACCTTAAAAGTCTTAATGCGACCTAACATTATATCTTACTATTATTTCCGACATAAAGCTCCCAAGCTACTTCATTTATTTTTACTTTGGAAAGCTTTCAGCCTATTGACTTTCCATCTCTAGTAGATATTATAAATTACTCCTCTTGTTCATTGCTATAAATGTATTATATCACATTTTTTTCATTTGTAAATTTATTTTGAGTATTTTTATGAAAAATCACCTATATTTAATAAAAAAACAAGTTTTACCTTGTCTTATTTTTATACAGCAATTCTATGGAAATCCATTCTTAATTTATCAGCTAATGTTACAATAAACTCTGAATTAGTTGGCTTAGCTTTATCAATATCAACACTATGACCAAACAATTCTTCCATCATATCCCACGAACCTCTATTCCAACTAACCTCAATTGCATGTCTAATTGCTCTTTCAACTCTTGAAACAGTTGTATCATATTTACCAGCCAGTTCTGGATATAATTCTTTAGTAATTCCACCAATAACATCTGGTCTATCAAATACAATATTAATCGCATCTCTTAAAAATTGATACCCTTTTATATGAGATGGAATACCAAGCTCATGAAGCATCTTTGTAATTGAAACTTGCAAATTATGAGTTTCAAAATCAATTGTTTTACTTTCCTTCTTTTTAGAACAAACTTCAATTATTCTCTTTTCTAAATCTTCTAAATCAAACGGTTTAAGTATTAAATAATTAACACCATATTCAGCTACTTCTCTTATTACTTCACCAGCATTATAACTAGTTGCAACTATAACTTTCTTATCAATCCCACGACTTCTCATTTCTTTTAAAACATACATACCATCTTTTTTAGGCATTATTAAATCCAAAACAATTACATCATACTCATCTTTCTTAGAATCAATAACCTCAATTCCATCTTTTCCATCATATGATTCAAGTACTACTTTAATCTTACTACTATCCTTAAAATATTCCTTTACCATTTGAATTAAACTTACGTTATCATCAATAATAAGTACTTTAATTGTATCTTTTTCCATTTTATTTCCTTTCAACTCTACTATTTAATTATACTACATTTTTCGTATAAATCTAGGGGGATAAATTATCTAGTTTTGTCGAATCCTGTTGAAAAACATCAGATTTTGTTAACTTCTTTTATAATCTCATTAAACTCATCTACTTTACTAGCAGAAAGCCCAACTAAAAATCCATCTATATTAGATATTTTATTTAAAGTATCAATGTTTTGTAAATTAACACTACCTCCATATAATACTTTATAATTATAATTTTCTTTAATAAAATTAATTATAGTTTTTATTTCCTCATTAGTTGGAATAAGTCCACTTCCAATAGACCAAATAGGTTCATATACAATAATAACTTTACCATTAATACCATCTAAACATTCATCTAATTGTTTTTTTATTACATCTAAAGTTAAATTATTGTTTTTTTCATCCAATGTTTCACCAACACATAACATAACATTCATATTATGTTTTAAAGCATTTTTAATTTTTAAATTAATGATTTTATTATCATTATATTTTCTTGTTTCATAATGACCAATTAAAGCATATGTAACACCAATATTCACACCTTGTAAAGCTGATACTTCACCTGTAAAAGATCCCTTTTCATACATGCTAACATCTTGTAAACCAACATTAATATTTTTATTCAAAAAATATGGAATATGTATAGATGACGGACAAACAACAACATTATCATCTCTAATTAAATTATCAAGATAATTTTTTATTTCTGATCCATCAAAATACATCTTTAAATTACCGACAATCAGTTTCATACTTACTTTCTATTACCTTTATTCCAGGCAATTCTTTTCCTTCTAAAAGTTCAAGTGAAGCGCCACCACCAGTAGAAATATGAGTAAATTTATCTTTATATCCCATACTTATTAAAGCAGCCGCTGTATCTCCGCCACCAACAATAGATGTAACATTTAAACTTGTTATTATTTTAGCAAGTTCATTCGTACCGGTTGCAAATGCTGGTATTTCAAAATAGCCAACAGGGCCATTCCATATAATTGTCTTACTCTTTTCTAAATATGTTTTGAAAAGTTGAACTGTCTTTGGTCCAATATCAAGTCCAATATCATTATCATCAAATTTATCATTGTCTTTAACAACAATCTTAGCATCCTCATTGATTTCTTTCGCAACTAAACTATCAACCGGTAAAACAATTTTATCGCTCATATTTAATATTTTTTTGCAAAAATCTATTTTTTCTTCATCCAATAAAGATGAACCAATATTATATCCTTTTGCCTTCAAAAAAGTATAAGCCATTCCTCCACCAATTAAAATATAATCAGCTTTTTTAACCAAGTTTTCTAAAACCATTATTTTATCAGCTACCTTTGAACCACCAACAATAACTGTAAGTGGTCTATCTGGATTATCAATTGCTTTTTTCAAACAATCAAGTTCCTTTTGAACGAGTAATCCAAAACAACTAGGTAAATGGGAAGCAATACCAACATTTGATGCATGACTTCTATGGGCTGTACCAAAAGCATCATTTACATAAAAATCTGCAAGTTTACTCCAGTACAAACCAAGTTCCGGATCATTTTTTGATTCTTTCTTTCCATCAACATCTTCAAATCTTGTATTTTCCATTAATAATATATCACCATTATTTAAACTATTAATTGCATCTTCTAATTTTTTTCCTCTTGTTTCATTTACAAATATAATTTTTTGACCTAAAAGTTCTTCTAATCTTTTGGCAACAACATCCAAAGATTTTCCACTTTTATCTTGAACTGTTTCTACTCTCCCAAGATGGGACATCAATATAATTTTGGCCTTTTTATCTCTTACTAATTTTATAGTTGGTAAAGACTCAACAATCCTATTATCATCTTTAATAACCCCATCTTTTATTGGAACATTAAAATCACATCTGATTATTACTTTCTTACCTTCTAAATCACAATTGCGTAAATCCATTTTCTCACCTAATCTATTTGAACAATATAAATAAGTTCATTATTGCTATTTTTTTCTACTATTATATAACCTGTAATTTCTTTTTTAGTCTTCGGATTTGTTGGTATTTGATCTATAACCTCAGCATTTACCAAATCCGTTATATCAATAGTAACTCTTTTACCTTCCTTTAATTCTTCATCAACTTTTCTATATACTCCTGGTAAATTAACATATTCCTCAGCTGCCATTTCCAAGTTTTTTATCATCGTTTGATATTTTCGATCGTTTGAATTTTCAAGTGAATTACTTAAAGTAGTAAATCCAACAGTTAGAATAATACTAAGAACTAATATTATTGCAATCAATTCAACGAGTGTAAAACCTTTATTTTTCATAAAAAGAGGCCTACTTGCCTCCTAAATATTTTGCGGTTCTTACCATTTGAGCACTATAACCCATTTCATTATCATACCAGGCAACTACTTTTACTAATTGTTTTCCATTATTTTCAAGTACATTTGTAAGTAAAGAATCAACTAAAGCTCCAACATGATTTCCAATTATATCACTAGAAACAATTGGATCATCAGTTATTTTAATAGTTTCATTTTGATTATCATAAAAAGCCTTATTTATTTCTTCTTTTGTAACATTTTTCTTAAGTTCAAGAGTTAAATCTATAACTGATCCTGTAGTAACAGGAACTCTAAGTGCGCTACCATCTAACTTACCTTTTAATGAAGGTAAAACAAGACCAATAGCCTTAGCTGCTCCCGTAGAAGAAGGAACAATATTACTAGCTCCTGCTCTACCACGACGAGCCATATGACCTTTCTTATGAGCAATATCAAGAATTGATTGATCATTTGTATAAGCGTGAACTGTTGTCATAAATCCTTTTTCAATTCCAAACTCTTTATCTAAAATATTAAGTACAGGTGCCAAACAATTAGTTGTACAAGATGCAGCAGATATAACTTTCTCACTACCATCAAGTAGATTATGATTTACATTATAAACTATTGTTTTACAATCACCTTTAGCAGGTGCCGAAATAATTACTTTTTTAGCCCCAGCATCTATATGTGCATATGCCTTTTCAACTTCAACAAATCGACCGGTACATTCAAATACTTCATCAATACCAAGTTCACCCCAAGGAAGATTCTTAGGATCTGCCTCAGCATAAACTCTAACTCTATGATTACCAACAACCAAATAATTGCCTTCTGCTCTTATTTCATCAGTTCTATAGCATCTATGTGAAGTATCATATTTAAGTAGATATGCTAATTGTTCAGCATCAGTTAAATCATTTATAGCAACAACTTCAAAACTAGGATCCTCTTCCATTATTCTAAAAACCAATCTTCCAATACGGCCAAAACCATTTATTGCAACTTTTATCATTTTATCTCTCCTTTAATTTTTTTCATAATAGCAACTACCACCAATAAATTCTCTTAAAACAGAATCTTTTGGTACATTTTCACTTGGAATCGCTAAAAAGTTTCTAAGAAAATTAATTAATCTTATTGCTTCCGTATAACAACCTTCATCTTCCTTTACAGAAAATAATAATGGTTCCGCATAAAGTTTAAGAATTCCAATTTCATATAAAAGTGATGAATTAATAACTACATCTGCTTCATCTTGAAATGGAAAAACATACTTTTCTTCACCTTGTCTAATACTTTTCCAAGCATTTAAAGTGTCACTAGCTGAATAGCCTCTAAAATTATTATCTCTAACCATTCTTCTTAATTTTCTAATATCACTCGTATGAATACGATTATGATCATCAATATTAAGCTGCGTTAACGGACTAATATATATTTTATATTTGTTCTTTTGTTCAATAGCAGGTGTTAATTTCTCATTAATCGCATGCAATCCTTCAACAATAATAACATCATCATTACCTAATTTTAAAGTTTTACCTTTATACTCTTTTTTACCAGTTATAAAATTAAACTCTGGCAAATTAACTTCTTTTCCATTAAGTAAATCAACAAGTGTTCTATTAAATAAAGTAACATCAACAGCTTCAACACATTCAAAATCATAACTTCCATCTTTATGTTTAGGCGTTTGCTCTCTTTCAACAAAATAATCATCTGTTGATAAACTATGTGTTTTAAGGCCTCTACTCTTTAAATAAATACTAAGTTTCTTAGCAGTGGTTGTCTTACCACTAGATGAGGGTCCCGCAATTAAAACAATTTTAATATTCTTTTTATTTTCATAAATCTTATTCGCAATATCACTTAATTGATTCTCATAAAAAGTCTCTGATAAATTAATTAATTCTGAAAAATCACCATTTGTTACATAATTATTAATATCTGATGCATTTTGAGTTCCAAGCATCTTATTCCATTTTTCATATTCACAAAACTTATTAAATAACATTTCGTGATGAACATAATCAAGTGTAATATCTGGATTTGCTTCTGTTGGATAACTTACAACAAATCCTTTATCTTTAATATAAGATAATTTAAACTCATCAATTAAAGAAGTATTATCAGCAAGTGGACCATAAAAATAATCATAAACATCATCAATTCTATATAAACTAACATAAGAATTAGATATATATTTAAGAACATTTACTTTATCAGCCATTTTTCTTTTAGCAAAATACTCAATTGCATCTTGTCTTCGAACATTAAACTTAATAATTTCCCACTTTTCAAGTACAATTTTTTCCATTTCCTTTTGTAAAGCATTAATTAATGGCTTATTAAGTTCAATACCACTAACCTCACAATAAAATCCTTTATCAATAGAATTTTCAATTCTAAGTTTAGCTCGTGCATTTATCCTCTTTAAAGCATAAACCAAAATAAATTGTAAAGTCCTTCCATATGTAGATAAACCAACATTACTTGTGCGATCAAAAAAATCAACATCTATATTTTTAAGTACTTCCTCATTTAATTCACGAATATTATTATTAACTTCACTTATTAAAACAGGATATTTATAATACTTACTAAAATCCTTACTTATTTCTTTTAAAGTAATACCAACAGGATATTTTTTTTCTTCTTTACCTTTATAGGTAACTGTAATTAGTTTTGACATTCGTTATCCTCCTTATACTAATTATATCAAATTTTCACATTTTGTCATATACTTTTTTGAATATTTTATAATATTTAACCTATTATATTATTGGGAGGCATATTATGAATTTAATTCCAAGCGTTATTGAGAAGTGTTCTGGCGGTGAAAGAGCATATGATATCTATTCTCGCCTATTAAAAGATCGTATCGTTTTACTTTGCGGTGAAATTGATGACAATACAAGTAATATTATAATAGGCGAACTATTATATTTAGACTCTTTAAACCATAATGATATCAGTTTATATATTAACTCACCAGGTGGTAGTGTTACAGCCGGTATGGCAATATATGACACAATGAACTTTATAAAAAGTGATGTATCAACTATATGTATCGGTATGTGTGCTAGTATGGCAGCATTTCTTTTAAGCAGTGGTGAAAAAGGAAAAAGATATGCCTTACCAAATAGTGAAGTAATGATTCATCAACCTCTTGGGGGCGCTAATGGTCAAGCAACCGATATTCAAATTGCCGCTGAACATATTCTAAAAGTTAAAGAAAAACTTAATAAAATACTTGCAAGTAATACAAACAAGGATATCAAAATAATTGAAAAAGATACCGATCGTGATAATTATATGAGTTCAATAGATGCTCTTAATTATGGAATAATTGATAAAGTACTCTAGCAATTAAATCAATTATACATTCATTAAATAAAGCAAATCAATAGATAGGTATCTAAATTAATAATTCTTAATTTTTTAATAATTATTCTTAATATTTAAACATTATAGTTTAAATATTTTTTTAATGTACTCTTTTTCATCATTTCCATCTATATAATGACGCCTTTCTTTATACATTTTATTTATATCATTAATTTTTTTTACAAAAACAAAATTAAAATCATACAAAAACCTTTCCATAATAAATGAATTAAATAAATAATTTTTATTTTTATAAAATTCTATAATTCTTACAAACAAAGTAATAAAAACTAATATATAAATTAAATTAAAATTAAAACAAAAATATATAATTATAAAAATGCATAAAATATAACTTAAATAAAATAATATATTATTACACTTTTTATAAGGAAAAAATAAATATAAAAAGAAGCTTATAATCTTAGATCCATCAAGAGGATAAATTGGAATTAAATTAAAAATAATTAAAAACAAATGAATAAAATAATATTTTTTAATAAAATGATAAGAAATTATTTGAAACAAAGGACCAGCAATCGCGATCAAAAAATCTTTAAAAATTGAATCATTTATTTTCATATTAAATATAGTTAATAAACCACAAGGAAAAACATTAATTTTGCATACTTTATACCCTAATATATATGCTGTTATAATATGTCCAATTTCGTGAATAATTAGATAAATAATCATAAACAAAAAAGGCTTAAAAAAGCCTGTTGCAAGCATAATTAAAGAAACAATATAAAATAAAGGATTAATGTAAATATTCTTCATAATTAAGTATATTACCATCTTTCTTAAAAACAATATAAATATAATCATCTAAAGAAGTACCAACAAGTTCTCCTTCTTTAATATAATCATATAATCTAACACTAGGATTAATATTAGAATACCAAATATCGATACCGGTATTTAAAGATATAATAACTGTATTACCATAGTTTTCCTTTTCTCCAACAAATAGAACTAATCCTGTTCCATACGATGGAACCATATATTCCTTTGAAACACTTACCTTCGCACCATCTAAATAAGCATCAATATTTGTATAAGATAATTTTTCATTAAAAACCAAAGAATCTTTATTAATATTCTTAAAAGGTAAACTAGAACCAAATATCTTTTCATACCAATTATTTATTTTAATAAAAGGCATACTAGATTCATACACATTACTATAAAAAAACGAACTAAAAGTTTTACTTTTTTTTAAACCTATTAAAACGACCAATGTAATAATTACTGCTATTAATATTTTGTTTATCCATTTCATACTTCATTATATGATAAACAAAATAAAATATACACGGTAATAAAGAATATAAGAAAATTAATTTAAAAACTCTTATTTTAACAGTAATTAAATAATAAAATAAAGTTATAAAATACAAAAAAATCAAATCCAAAATAATATTACTTTTAATATATTTATAAATTAATTTAACTATTAAATAACATAAACTCAAATAAATAACAAAATATTTAAAGTAAAATAAATCCATTATTAAAGCTATAATCATAATATTTAAATACGATTTATTAAATATAAATATATAACTAAGCATTATAAAACTACTAATACCAAAATAGTTTAAAATTAAATCAAGTATCACTTTACCATAACTCCAACAGAATTAATACTATTATATTCATACCCACTTTTTACTTTTAAAATCTTTGATAATCCAAATTCATCATCACTTACTTCTTCAACAGTTCCAATAAGTAATCCACTTGGAATATCTATTTGATATTTACCAGTTACAATTGCATCACCTATATTAATATCACCTTTAATATCTTTTACCATATAATATCCATCTTTATATTCTTTAATCGCGCCCATTTCAAATGAACTAGCATTCATAACTGGATATTCCATACCATTTATTAAACTAATAGTACTAGAATTATTTGATACCTCTTTAACTATACCAATAAAAGAGGTAGAACATATAACCGCACTACCTTCTTTAATTCCACTATTTTTTCCTTTATTAATTATAACATAATCATATACTAATGATTTTTCAATAATATCAGCATAAATAATTGAATAGCTCTCATCATTTAAATTCATAAGTGATCTAAGTTCATTATTTTCTTTAGTAAGTAAATCATATTTATAAGCCATAACAGCATATTCATCCAATTTTCTTTCATATTCATCAATTATATTAAGCAAATGTTCTTTTGTTTGGCCCAAGTTTTTAACTTTATAAACACCTTTAAAAACAACATTTATTTTATTCAAAACAAATACTTTTGCATCTTTAAAAACATCTAATTTAAAAAATAATGTACATCCTACTACAATACAAAGTATAATTACAATTACTTTTTTCATATTTCACCATTTTCAAAAAAACTATAATAGTTATCCTTTCCGACAATTATATGATCATTAACTTCTATTCCCATAATCTCTCCTACTTCTTTTAACATTTTAGTCAAAAAACAATCTTCTCTACTTGGATTTATATTTCCTGATGGATGATTATGTACACAAATAATACTAGTTGCACTCAATAAATATGCTTCTTTAAATACTTCTCTTGGATGAACCAAACTTCGATCTACTGTTCCTTTAAATAATAATTTACTAGAAATTATTCTTTTTTTACTATCTAAATATACACAATAAAAGTTTTCTTGCATTTCTAAACTAAATTTATCTTTAAAATAATCAAAAATAATATCCGGACTATTAAATACTATTCCATTTAAACTTACTATATTTTGATTCATTCTTTTTGATAATTCAAATACAGCAAGCAAAATACAAGCCTTAGCATTACCTATTCCATCTATTTTAATTAGTTCTTGATAATTTAAATTCTTTAAATCACATATATCTTTAACAGAACTTAAAATAGAACTTGCTATATCTTTAACCCCTTTATTCTTATTTCCACTTCCTAAAATAATTGATAATAATTCTTCGTTATTTAAACTAGAACCTCCAAAATGAAATAATCTTTCCCTTGGTCTATCATTTATTGGAATATTTTTAATTTTCACCATATGCCTCCTCATATTCACTCAAAATGCTAGCATTTATTGCTTCAATAGCAGTTTCATCATCAGTTCTTTCTAACAATAAATCATATTGTTTTAATACTTCTGTAAAATTACTTGAAGGCAGGTTTATTTCTTTCACATATATACTATACCCCTTTTTTTCAAAAAAATCTTTTAATTTTTGAACATTTTTTGATTTTGTTGTAAATCCAGCATATACATAATACATATCTCCACTTTTTTCATAAATATAATAATTTAAGGTAACATTTTCTATTACCGATTGTTTACTTGAATAAACACCTTGTTGAAAAACATATACCAAAGTATTTTCATTGAATGCATATGAAACATTATATGAATCATAAAATATTTTTGTAAATACAAGTCCTACTACAAGACCTAATAAAACCGGAAGTAACTTTTTCATTTTATCACCATTTAAATTATAATATTTAAAAAGTTAAAAAATTGTCAAAAAAAGAAAGTATTTAAACTTTCTATATTCTATTTAAAATAAATTTAACTAATGATGAAATAAAGAAGAATGATAATCCTGATGTTAATCCGACTAAAAATATAAACAAAAGGTTTTGTACAAATCCATCATTATCCATAAATAATTTCGCTGATGCTTTTCCACTTGAAAATGTCAAACTTTTTCCTTTTTCATTCCCACCATCTATTTTATCATCAATATTTTCTATTTTTTTTATTAATTCTTCTCTTTCTTTTAATAGTTCTTCTTTAATATTTCTTTTTTTTATATCATCACTATCATATATTTTATATAATTCAATTATTCTTTTATAATTAGTAACTACTATATTCATAAAACTTGTTATATTATTTGGTTGAATATTTCTATAAGTTATTTCTTTTATTTTTCCAAAATATTCTGGTTGATTATCACTTAACATTTTGGTTATATTTAAGATATCTTTCATATAATATTGAAACAAAAATTTTATTAATTCTTCTTTTGTTATTATACTTCCATTAAATTCCATTTTATTACTTACCATATTCTCATAATTATTGTTTGAGTTTGGTTTAAGTAATTTGTTATTAACTCTATTTATTTTATATGAAGAAAATGGTAAATTTTGGCCAAATAAATATGATAAGATTATTTGTTTAAAGTAATCACTTCTAAAGATATTATATTCTTCTTCATTTGGTAACATACAAGTCTTATATATAAATGGTACTATTTCTATTTTATCTCTAAGTGAACCATTATTATAAGATTTTAAGATTGATTTATTTGCTTCATAGTATTCAGCAATTGATACTACTTGAAATGCATTTTCATCTTCATAAAACAAACTATAAAGGTGATTTATATTTCTTTTAAAACTTTGATTAATTAAAGTATTTTCATCAAAATTAATAACTTCCATACAATCACCTACTATTCTATATATTACTATAGCACATTTATGGTCAAAAAACAATCCTAATTTTGAACTGAAATTTATATTTCTATTATATACGGATCATTTTCTGTTCCAGATCCTGATACTATTTTAACATTTACATTTAAGTTTATTACAGGACGAGCTCCTTGCCACGAAACAGGATAGGTATCCGCAAGCGCTCCTGAAGAATCAAGATACCATACATTTGACTTTGCTTCGTTTGCAAAAAAACGTGACGCTGAAGCTGTCCAATTAAACTGCCCATTATATAAATAATACTTTGAGTTCATTACATTATACATTCCACCAGCAAGTACTACTTCATCAGCTGTCATTAAACCAACTGGATAATTAAGTGCATTATTACCATAACCATTTGTTCCTTTTATATTGCTTAAAGCATTTGTTTTAAGTGTAAACTTATCATTATTATTCTTACATATCAATGTTGGTTCGTTAGATGTTATCATTCTGTAATATGGACTATACAAAGTTGTTTTATTTAATGTATAGCCATCTCCTATACTCCAGGATTTTTGACTTATACTTCGATCATTACAAAATGTTTGATTTACAAGATAACTTTCTAAGTTTTTATCATATATATTAGTTTTATACCAATTATCAAGTGTTGTTTTCATTTTCGAATCAGTTGTATTTGATGTTGCACTTTCATAACTTTTAGAAAATAATCCATGATACTGTATTACCGCTCTATTAGTATATGGTATATATGATGTTACTCCATTTGTTGTTTTTGAATAAGCTTTTACTCCTTTTATTTCGCTTGCTATTTGACAAGTTACTTGGTTATTTGAAAAAGTACCATAACCAAAACACGTGTATTTATAATCACTAGTATATTTCCAAATAGATGTGGTTGAGCTACTATCTGTTTTATCATAATTTTCATATAGTTCTGGCCAAGCTTTATATACACAATCGGTCCCAACATTACAAGTTATTGTACAAGTTTTAGTAGTACTATCACAAGTTGGAGCATTCTTTGAAAAATAATATTTAGTTCCTGCATTCATATTTGTAAATGTATTATACCCACTTAACTTAGTTGGATTTGTATTTGGGTATGATGCATATTCTAAATCATCATCATTATACATATAACCTACATATGTTGAACCTAAAAATTTATCATTTATTGGGCTTGTTTTTATATATGTTCCAGTACCTGTATGATTATCTTTTGTTCCTGAATAAATTAATCTTATACTGCCATCACCATTTATTCTTAAGATTCGCCAGTAAAATCCACCAAAACTTACCCAGTTATTATTTACTTCTCCTCTAAAGTAATAACTTTTGGTATTACTTTCATCTTCTATTGAATAGAGACCAGCTTTTGAAGAATAATCTTCATTTAATTTAAATGAATATCTGTCATAATCAGTTAATATTATTTTTCCATCATCAAATCTATAAGAATATATTTTATAAACAGTTGAGCAACTAGCGGTACCATAGGTATAAAAACAAGTATAACCGCCATTATTTATAAGTTCATCAATTGTTGCATAAGTTTCCGTGCCACTACCATTTAAATTATGATAACCGGTTAATGCATTAAAACTTGTTGATGTTCCATAATAATATTGGTTTGTGGCATTTGTATTAAGTGTGTAATTATTATTTGTTATATGTAATTGATTATTTTCCGTATATGCTAGATACGGTTCAACTTTAGTAAAATCAACTACTTTACTTTCTATATTATTTCTAGCATTTTCTAAACTTTTCTCTTTTCTAAAATTAGGATAATCGGTTGCAATTAAACAATCTTTTAAATTATCTACATTATACATATTACAAAATGATGTTAGATTTGTTATTGTTACATCATCTATAATATTGAATAATTTTAATATTCCATTATTA
>ERZ824600.1846-NODE-1846-length-24354-cov-3.622865_pt1 | contig 24354 bp, 22 predicted proteins | sample MGYA00519933_ERZ824600 | MGnify/ENA primary metagenome ERZ824600 (study PRJEB31778, sample SAMEA3449178) | human gut metagenome | biome: human gut; feature: human-associated habitat; material: faeces | place: United Kingdom | collected 2010/2012 ... | reverse complement strand
CAAACAACTAAAAAAGAAACTAAAGATAAAGAACTTAGCAAAAAATAAGTTCTTTTGTTTATAATAAAATCATTCTCTTACATATATTACACTAGGAGGATGATATTATGTACGTAAAATATCCTGTAAATAAAGTAGGAATAACATCAGACTTTGGATTAAGAACCCATCCCATAACTAAAGTAAGTAGATATCACTATGGATTAGATTTAGGATGGATAAAAAATCCAGGGGAACCAGTATATGCAACATATGATGCAACCGTAATTGAAGAAGGTTACACTTCATCAATGGGAAATTATATAGTTTTAAAATATGTCAAAGGAGAAAATACAATCATAAATATATACATGCATTTAAAACAAAGATCATTAATAAAAAAAGGTAAAAAAGTAAAGCAAGGAGAAAAACTAGGATACATGGGAGAAACAGGACTAGCACAAGGAGTACATCTTCATTTTGAATATTGGGTATGTCCTAAAAATTATAAATATAAATCATCAGATGCTTCCAAATATGCAAAAGATCCATTAAACTATTTATATTTATTTGATGATCAAACAGTTACTAAAAACTCCAACTCAAGAGTTAAAAAAGTTGTAGGTACTCCAACTACTAGAAATAAAGATAAAAACCAAGTTCAAGTCTTACAAGAATATCTAAATTGCAGAGATAATTCCTCGTTATCAGCAAAAGTATTAGGCTTTGCTAATCTTGGATACTACAATGTTTTAGATAAAAAAGAATCAAATGGTTATACTTGGTATAGAATAGATTACAATAAATGGATAGCAAATGTAAAAGACTATGTCAAAGTATTAAACAAAGAAGAACAACCAGTAACTCCAACACCAAGTCCAACACCAAGTCCAAAGCCAGTCCCTCAAGATCCTAAAACAATCGAAGACTATAATAGTTTTAAAGCATCAAAAGATGGTTACTACTGTATATATTTAAAACAAAATGAAAATTGGGTTTTTACTAAAAACTCTAAATAAAAATATTTTAGTTACAAACTTTTTTATTCAATTTTCATCAATAACCAACGGAAGCCGACTTTTTTGAAATAAAGTTCTTCAATACTATCATCATTGTTTGAAATTTCGCAAACCTTTTCTCCGGCGTCGGAATCTTTACATTTGTAGCTAAAACCATAAATATTTTCAGTTACTGAAGTATTATGAGATATTATAAATTTTAATAGATTCAAAGTTCTTTCAAAATCACTTGTTGAATATCTATAAAAATTTGAAATCAGATAACTTGTTAAACTATAATCTGACCTTATAAATTCAATACAAGTTTGTTCTTTCTTTACCTCAGGAATATTGAACAACAAATTAAACATTGCTTTTTCTTCAGCACCTAAATTATCAAAAGCACCCATATTAGCATAACATTTTGTAGAAACATGTGGATTTTCAACTGCTAACTCATTAAACATACGAAAACTTAGCATTCTATATAGAGAAAATTCTATCGTTGTTGATATATACCCTAATAATAGAAGTATAACTGACAAAATAAATATTACTACATTTTTTCTAAAAAACTGAAGATTTTTCATATTAAATTTCCTTATTTAATTGATTTACTTTATAAAATAATATTTCTTATTTTTGACTCTATTCCAATATTCCGACTCCGGAACTTCTTTGAATTTGTAAATTTTATTCATAGAACCTAAAGTGTTATAATATGAATAATAACCTTCAAATACTATAAACATATTTCCTTTTATGTAATCTCTATCCGCATATTGTCGCTTGGTAGTAATATAAATTACTCTTGGATTTTGAACAATATTTGAATATTCTGCAGTAACTAAAATTCCACTGGATACAGATTGCAGAACTTTAGCACCAGTGCCAGATAATATTACATATATTCCGTTTTTCTTCGGCTGTTTGGCTCCATACCAACCATATAATATGTCCCTAAAGTCAGCATTATCTACAAAATAAGGAGTATTTAATTTATCATTCGATTTAAGCCTTTTTTCATAAGCAATACTATAATCTAAAATTTCTTTAGCTAATGACTTCCATTTTTTTATATGATTTTCATAAAATGTTATCTCATCAAGGTAATAATTTTTATCAGTAAGTTCTAAGTTTTTTATATAATTTATAACATCTTGTTCGGATACGTTATTTGCCAACTTTCCGTAATAGACCAAAATATCTTTTACAATGGTAATATGCTCTTTCTTCAATTCTTCATATTGCCAAATAAAAGTATTTAGTCCTTCATAGAAGTATTTATTAAACTCCATATTGTTTTTATTTTTTAGGTATATTTCAGAATCTTCCTGAATTCGTAAAATATCTTTATTTCTCATTTCCTCATTTGTCATATCATTAGTCGGTTTATAACTTGGAGCAAGAGTTTTAAAATATTCAGTTAATAAACTTTCCATTGAATTATATTTCGCAAATCCAACTAAAGACCTGCCTAATAGTCCATATTTCTTAGGAGCTTGTTTTTGACTTTCAAAATAATATTCACGTTTAAGATTATATAATTTAGGATTTTGTCCTTGCAAATCTGATATTTCTAATTCAAGATTTTTACTGCTATTGAGTAATTTTAAACATTCAGATGTAGATAAATCAACTGTAGAAACATTATTTATTTTCTGAATCAGAGAAAAAGGTTTAACTCCTGTTTTCTCGGCAGGTGAACCTTTTTTGACATTAAGAATAACCGCAGGCATATTTAAATTTAGATTATACTTATAAATTGCTAAACCAATTCCTTTAGTTTTTGGAAGATATGTAACCTCATTGATAAAACCGTTTTCATTTGTAATTTTATACTTTTCATACATATTATTATAAATTGTCGGAATTGGCGAAATACCTAATACTATTGTGCCATTCCTTCTAAGTAAATTTGCACATTGAGTTTCCGTTAACTTATTAGTTTGATAACCATTTATATCAATAATATACCAGTTTGTAGGTATATTAGCTTTTTCCGCAGGAGAATTTGCTTGAATATCAATTATTTGTATTGGAGATAAAGTAAGGGAATTTTTAATTCCACCTTTTCTAACAGCTGTAATTCCGGTTCCGGTTTCGGCTGCTAGGCAAAAATAACCATTACTAAATAAAATGATTATAACTAACAATAACTTTTTCATAATTATTCCTTTACTTTAATATATCCATATACCTATATTTCAAGAAAAGTCTTTAATACTATACTTTTATTCAAAACTTAGTATATCAGCATAATAATGTTAGTATATTTTACTATTATTTGCAAGTATTTATAGCATTTAAGCAAATTACATTAAGATGACATAAGATATAACATTAGATTGAGGAATTTATGAGTTCATTAAAAGTAAAATTAGGTGCCAGGATACAACAAATAAGAAAAAGTAAGAAGCTGACTCAAGAACAGTTGGCTGAAATGATTGACTTAGATATTCCTAATTTAAGTAATATTGAACGTGGTAAACGTTTTGTTTCTGCTAATACATTGGAAAATATAGTTAAAGCTCTTGACGTAACCGAAAAAGAGTTATTTGATTTCGGCTATAAAGGAACCAAAGATGAACTCATTTCTGAAATTAACAACCTCTTAGAATTATCTGATATTAAAGAACTTGAATACTATTATAGATTTATAAAAATGCATAAAGAAATTGTTTAACCAAACGGTTGCATTTGTAAAATTTTATTACGCCTGAGTTAAATTATACTTACATGTATAATTTAACTATGCTAATATAAAAATATACATTAGTGTATAATTTTATAAAAGGGGATTTTATGATAAGAGCTAAAAATTCAACAACCACAAAGCCTAGAACTTATTTACAATTAAATTCATTCCTTGAATTTGACAACTTAGTTGGAGCTATAGACTATAAAAAAGTTATGGCAAATGTTGAAGAAATCAATAATCCTCGATACTACCCTCAAGAAATTATGAAGTTGATACCTGAAATAACATCAAGAAAAATCAACGACTGGGATTCAAAAGGTTTACTAACCAGACACAGGGAAAATAAAAACGGCTGGAGATTGTTTTCTGTTGCGGATGTTATACGTTTAAGAATTATCCAAGACTTAAAAACTTACGGAATGTCTAACCAACAAATCTTACAAACCCTCAATGATATTTTTGAATTTAACGACAGTAAACGACGTTTATTTGAATTTTTCTTATTTGTATGCGGTGCCGGAAGAAAAACCGTCATTATTATTGAATATGATGGAACTGCTTCATTATATCTTGAAGAAACAGCTTATGTTAGTTTAAAAATGAATAAAAGCTGTTGTAAACCTGTTTTAATTCTTCCATTTTACGACTATTGTACGCCGTTTATACCACATAACGTATATAAATCGACTGTAACTATGTCAGAAGTTGTTAACGAGCAAAATAGAGATAATTTAGATATAATCGCAAATTGTTTAATTGATGAAGATTGCAGAGAAATAAGTTTAAAAAAGAGTAATGGCAAGTTAAATATTAAACCTAAAAAATTTGATAAAAATTTATCTAAACAAGATTTCATAGAATACATACAAAATCTTGACGATGAAAGTTTTAAAGACATAAGAATTTCGTTGCAAAATGGCAAAATTACAACATTGAGCGAAGAAGATTCTATTTTAGGCTAAATTATGACGGAAGCCCTCCGAGTAATTTAGCAGATAATACAAATTTATTTTAAGGCGACAGAAGCCCTCTGAACCTTAATACAAGCGATAAGGATGGGAAATGCTAAGTATTAAGGTGGCAAGAAATAAGCTCGGAAAAGTTGCCAAAGATTTATCTGATAACGAAATCGAAACTATCAGAGATTTAATGTACCAGTTAGCATTTGTTATGGTAGATGATTACCTGAATAAATGCTCTAAAGTTGTGCCGATTACGGCGGAAAGGAAAGTAAAATGAAAAACGATGATTTTATGAAGTTATTGAATGACCCAGAATTCAAAAATTCTCCATTAGGTGAATTACAAGCTACATTGCAAGAGGCTTTAAAACAATATGAATGGAGAATTCGCAGTGAACGCATAAAAGCTGGAATTAGAGAGGCTAAATTAAGAAAGAGCGGCAAGGCGGAGTAATCCCGCCTTTTTGTGAAAGGAGAAATTTATGAGTAACGCAATTATTTATACAAGAGTTTCAACAAAAAATCAGGCAGAAGAAGGTTACAGTTTAGCCGGACAAGAAAAGGACTGTAAACAATTTGCAGAATTAAACGGATATAATGTGTTAAAAGTATTTGTGGAAAAAGGTGAAAGTGCTAAAACAACAGATAGAACAGAATTGCAATGTTTAATGCAATATGGTTCTCAGAACAAAAAAGATATCGAGGCTTTAATAGTATGGAAATTTGATAGACTGGCTCGTAATATGCAAGATTTCTATTTCCTTAATACTTATTTTAATACGTTGAACATCAAAGTTCTTTCGGCTACAGAAGTTAATGGAGAATCTGCCACAGAAAAATTAACTAGGAATATGTTGGGAGCTTTTGCCCAATTTGAAAATGACCAAAAATCTGAAAGAGTAACAGCAGGAATGCAAACAGCTTATTTAAATGGGCATTGGTTGTGGAGAGCTCCAATCGGTTATATTATGAAAAACGGTAACGTTGAGCCAGACCCAAAAACGGCACATCACGTTAAAAAGATTTTTAAATTATTTTCTACAGGAATGTATGAACAGACACAGCTTATTAAAATTATTGAGGCTGACGGAATAAAAATTAACAATAACAGGATGTGCAGACTATTGAGAAACCCACTTTATATGGGTTATATGCATAAAAAGAAGTGGGCTAGTGAACCAATTAGAGGAATTTTCGAACCACTTGTCTCAGAACAGGAATTTATGAAAGTTCAAGATATTTTGGATGGCAAAAAGCCTATAATCAGTGCTTATAAAAGGAATAATCCTGATTTCCCGCTACGTCAATTCATTACCTGTCCTAATTGCAACCAACCACTAACAGGAAGTAAATCTAAAGGAAGAAAAGAAAGATATTCATACTATCACTGCCATAATAAAGATTGTTCAATACATTTCAGAATAAGGAAAGAAAGATTAGAAGAAGCATTTCTCAAATACTTAGATACAATTAAACCTCAACGCAACTGGATGAATTTATTTGAAACAGTTGTAACAGATGTGTATAAAAGTAAAATATCTGATAGATTAAATCGCCAAGAAATATTGCAAAATAAAATTAAAGAACTCAAGAATAAAAAAAGTAAACTAATTGATTTTAAGATTGACGGAACAATAAGCGAAGAAGACTACAGATTTAAAGCCGAGCAATTAAGTTCTGAGATAAACGAACAAGAATTCAGGCTGCGTGAGCTAGGGGAATATAAAGATGATTTAACTAAATGTTTAAAATACACCTGTAACGCAGTAAGAAATATTGACAAAATTTGGGATAGCGGCGATTTAGAACTAAAACAAAGATTGCAGAAATTGATATTTCCTAAAGGTGTCAGTTACGATTTAGACAAGTTTCGAACCGGTGAAATCTCAAGTCTATTCATTAAAAAAGACGCCTCTGTGGCGTCTTATATTGATATGGTACCCCCAAGCGAATTCGAATCGCTGTCTACACCGTGAAAGGGTGTTGTCCTAGGCCTCTAGACGATGGGGGCTAGTGTTTTGACAAGATTTATTTTATCTTGAAAAAATTTAAATGTCAACTACTTCATTCATTTTTTTGTAACATTTAAATTTACAATTCGGATTTCTTCAATTATATCGCGGATTTCAGGCGAAATATCAGTCTCTGAGACTATATTACGTTTTACCATCTGGGCAAATTCTACCTTTTTAAATTCATGCATACCGCGGGTTTTAAAAACTTCCTCTAAAATTTTTACACGGGGAGCCTCTGTATTAAACATTTCATTTTCAATTATTGAAATATTATTTAATTCATAATTAAGTGTTCGTTTTATAAGGTCTAATGGCAGCAAGTCTTCAAACTCGCCGCATTGAAGTAAGTGAATACTATCACACTCTCTCAATCTTGGCTTGATTTCTTCAAGATTCTCTTTTGCATCTTTATCGAGAAGAACAAATATCGGGAGCTTCAGACTCTCAATAAGCTGGTAATACAACTTTACTACCTGATTTTTACCACCGGCAGAAAGTACATAAATCCCCTCCTTATCAAAATCAAAACCGCAGCGTTTTGCAAATTCCGGCAATAAAGTTTCCTCGGTTGCACCCTCAGCTATCACAACTTTTTCTATTGGAAACCTTAAAGATTTGTTATGCCTTTCAAGCCGGATATCTTTAACTGTACCTAAAGACTTAAGCCAGCGCAAATTTTTTGGAGAATTTTCATCTATAAACTCAAGGCATGCTTTATAATTAATTTTATTTTTCAATAAACTCTGCACATTTTCTTCATTTTCATAAACACTGTTCTCATATTCATACAAACGCTGATTAATTAAATAATCTTCCTCCAATTTTATTCCGAGATTGAGTAACGAATAATTGATAATATATTCTGCCCAATTTCTCAATTCATTGTAATTCATTTTTTCTAAATCTGACTTTTTAAATTTAGGAGAAATTAAATTATTCACCAGAATATCGCGAAAAACCCTTAAATACTTAACTTCCGTATTTTTAAATCGCGTTAATCTATCTATTGATATGACTATCTGTTCTTTGGTTAATGGTTTGATTTTCGAATTTATCAATGATACCTTCTTTTTAATATTTATTTACAAAAAACTTTTTTCTAGCAATTTTCTACTCGTTTATTTTTTATTATACTTGTGGTGTAATATGGTAGAAAAAATAAATTCTTGTATCCAGCAATATAATTATAACACAATTAACAGTGTTACAAATACACAGCGGGCAGTTAATGTTAATAATCAAACAACAGCCCAATCTTTTACGGCTGGGAAAAATACAGTAATAATGCCGCAACAACCACAAAATATTTATTTAAAAACAGAATTAAGCACAAAAGACGAAAAGAACAAATTCACAGCAATAAATGCAAGACTTGACAGGAACGGCAGAAAAGTCATGGAATTATTGCTAAAAAACGGAATTTTGCTAAATTCAAACTCAAATGATAAAAGCTCTGTTCTTGATAACTTGTATAAAATCACATCACAGCCAAGAGCTGAAGGCTTAAATTCTGATATTATTTTAAAAGACACAATTGCAACTATTGCTTATCCATATCTAATTACGCAGCAATTCGGAGATATACCAAACGAATATAAATCAAAAGCAATAGCTGCCAATAATGCTTCAAAATCAAATCTGGTTGATATATATAAAGGAGAAAACGACATACATGTCGAACATTCCGGAACATGTGTTGCAGCCAGTACAGAATTCAAACTTGCCAAACAAATGCCTGCAGAATTTGCAAGATTTGCACAGGAATTAAGCTCGCCTCAAATGTGCGTAACTAAAACAATAGGACTAAAAAATCTTGCAGATAACACCTTAAATGCAGTTTGGCTGTTAAATGCATTCGAAATACCTTATGAAATGAAAGATTATAATAATGCAACACTTAAATTTGCACCTGATAAGAATGCAATTTTAAGAGCCCAAATTCAAACAACTCATAAAGATTCTTACGAAAGAACTCCGCTTGATGTTTTAATGCAGTCAACATTTATGCAGGTGGGTTCACAGCAATCCTATAATTCTCTAACAGACAAAAGAGCAGGGAAATTCAATCAAAATGACAAAGGTTTAATAGAATTTGAAAAAACATTCACAGAATCTGTTGTATTTGATAAAAATATTCTATCGGTAACCTATCAAACCGTTGATGAAAATGCAAGACTTATCGGATACGAAACAGATTTTGGAACAATGAAAAGACACCTGGTAGAAGCTTTAAATGAAGGCGAAAATGTTATTATCGGATATACACAAACCGATGCAAATAATGTCATTGTTAATGGTCATGAAATAACTATAGTCGGTTATAAAATTGACAACAACGGAAAAATGACATTTATATGCAATGATACTGACGACAATATAACAAAACCTATAGAATACTCCGAAGATTATTTACTGCCTAAAATTCATCATGCAGCTTTGCCTCAGCAAATTGTCGAAAAAGATTTAAATATTATTCCTAGTTGGGTAGAAGGAATAAATATGTACAAAGAAATGAAACAAGCCGCTTAGAAAAAGCAAACAGAAATAAGCAAAAAATATTATTCAGAAGTTTTTATTACAATAAAAAATAAAAGGTAGAATATGATAAACGTACCAAATATTAACCAATCTGCAACGATAAATACATCAGGAAATCTGTTACCAAAACAAAAACAAATTCCTGATAAATCTCAATTAGAAAACACCCCGCAAACTAAAGAATACACAACTGCAATTTATCCTGATAAAACTATTCCGGTATATACAAAAACAAACTCTGAACCTAAGCTAACACATACCAGCTGGTTCTATGTAAATGACGTCCATGGAAAAATGACAAACATGGAACGTATTTATAACATGACAAAAGAATTCGATAAAACTAATTCTTCTCAAGTTGCCCCAGGATTCTGGTCAAATACAACCGGAAACATTTCAAAATTCAAAGTATCTTCAGGAGACATAATCTTAGGCGCCAATTATACTCACAATCAGGTTGCCGATAAGTTTTTAAACTGGAGCGGATTTATTGCATCTGCTCTTGGTAATCATGAGCTTGATGTTGTCGAACCAGGAAATCTGGCAAAACTTTTGAGTGATGCTAAATATAAAATGCTTGCTGTTAATGTTGAAATTGACAAAAATTCACCACTTTCCGGCAGAATAGAAAAATCAACTATTGTTGAAAAAGACGGTGAAAAATACGGACTTATCGGAATTGCACCTCCTGATATGAAAGAACGTGTAAAAATGAACAACACGATGAAAGATATCCAGGTTTCAGATGCAGAAACAACAAGAAAACTTGTTCAAAAAGAAGTTGATAAATTAAAAGAACAGGGCATTAATAAAATCGTAGTCCTTTCGCATGAGGGCACAAAAAACGATATACAACTTGCTAAAGAAACAACCGGAATTGATATAATTTTTGCAGCACATACGCATGACTTGATAGAAGGAATTAAAGAAGGCAAAAATTTATTCTACTCAAAATCCGGAGAACCAACAATTATCACGCAGGCTGGCAAAGATGGTGAAACTGTTGGAATCTTAAATGTTGATTTCGACGAAAATGGCGTTATAAAAAAAGCCCAAAATAACGTAATAAAAACAAGAGCATATAATCGCCCATTATTCATAAAAGATTCTGTTGAAAATATTTTAGGAAAACCAGAAGTTATCGGCAGAGTGAAAGCTGCAGTTGAACCTCCAGTTAAAAGACTTATTGAAAACAATCCTCACGGAAATATGATTGCTGATGCAATGAGAAGCGAACTTGGCACTGATATTGCACTTCTTAATGCAGGCAACATTAGAGGAAGTTTTTCTCAAGGTCCAATTGACACAAGATTAATTTCGGATATAACACCATTTGAAGATCACATGATGATTCTTGGCTTAACAGAAAAACAAATTGTAGATTCAATTAAAGTGGGATGTAAATCTATCCCAAGAAGTTCAAATAAACCTGGCATATTACTTGTTTCCGGCTTAAAATATAAAGCCAATAAACAAGGTGAATTACTGGAGCTTGAATTTATTGACAAAAATAATCAGGTACATAAAATTGATGTAAATAACCCTGACCCTAACAAAAAATATACAGTTGCAGCAGATGACTTCTTTGCAACCGGCGGAGACGGCTATTTAGAAAGCAATAAACATCCTGAATTTGTTATCCAAAAATTTGAAATGGACAAAAACAAATTGGCATGCGATTATATCAAAAAATTAAACCAGCCTATCGAAATTATTGATGATAAAAGAGTTCAAATAATTTAAACAGTGTTACTGTGAACACCCTTACCTACCCATACTCCAAACCGAGCAATGGAATAATAATCACCCTTACAGAGCTGAATATCTGGTGATTTTGCAAATAACCGGTAAAGTCTACGTGCTGAGCACCTGTAAGCACTAGTAACCGTATTGCTCATGGGCATTCAGATATTCTCTTACAGTATTTAAAGAAGATTGAACAATACGGGTAACTCTAGACGGAGAAAGCCCTATCTGAGTAGCAATATCTTTTACCTGCATGTTTCTGTAAAAACGGTATTCAACAACAGTCCTTTCTTTTGGAGGAAGCTTGGAAATTGCAGTTCTAATCATTTTACCCATTTCAGAAATGTCGGCATTTTCATCAGGCATAGCATGCGGATCTTTTACAAAATCAAATGGGGAATCATTATCACTCGCAGCTGCGGCTAAACCATCAATAGACAAAACAGTTTCGTAAATAGCTTCACGAACTTTTGCCTGCTTCATGTCCATACCTTCTACAGCTTCTTCTTCGTCATAAGAATCCTCAGCCTTGTGTTTCAAAGAATACCATTTATATCTTATTCTTAATTCGTTTCTGATTGCCCAGCGAACAGCCGTTGCAATATATGCAGAATTATATTTTGCTAATTGTTCAGGAGTTTTGTTTTTAACCATAACCTGAATTGCAATAATACCAATTGAAAGCAATTCTTCATATTCCACCATATGAGACGGAATACGTCTGTGCTCAACCCGTGCAACCTTTTGAACAATATCTATATAATGTTGTAAATTTGTTTTATCTTCTCTAGCCATAACTTTACAAATCTATAATACTACAATCTTTTAATTTCGCGGTCGTTTATTTGATGTATTTTTCATCTTATAAACGAACATTAAAATTTCGGCAACAGCTTTATACAATTCAGGCGGAATAGATTGATTGATGTCTACCATTTTAAATAAAGCCCTCGCTACAGGCGGATTTTCAATAACAGGAACATTATGTTCTTTTGCAATATCAATAATTTTCTTTGCAATAAGTTCTGTTCCTTTGGCAATAAGCATTGGAGAATCCATTTCTTCTGCGACATATTTAAGAGCACAGGCAACGTGAGTTGGATTTGTAACAACAAAATCGGCTGTTGGAACCGCATCCATTGCACCTTGCTGCAGCATTTGCATACGACGCTGACGAAGTGCTGCTTTGACATTCGGGTCACCTTCAGAGTTTTTATATTCATCTTTTATCTCTTTAAATGACATTTTCTGGTCTTTCAAGAACTTCCATTTGGTAACCCCATAATCTGCCGCAGCAATAATCAAAAACGCAATACAAGCTTTAAAAATAAATTCTGTTATAATCTTGCCAAATTCTATCATTACTGCAAAATTATTATCAATAGAAGCAAGCATAAGAATGGACTCAATATGTTCTTTGTAAACCATCCAACCGATATATCCAAGAATAATAACTTTAACAATATTTTTAAACAATTCAAAAAGAGTTTTTATTGACATTATATTTTTAAAATACTTTGTCGGATTCAGTTTATCTAATTTTGGCATTAAAGGAGCGACAGCAACCAACGGTCCAACCTGTACAAAATCCGCCAAAACTGCAACTAACCAAGCAATTGCAAGAATAGGACCAATTATAAGAGCCGCACCTTTTATTGCAATTGTTAAAATGTACATATAACCGATTTCCTCGGTATGAGCATTTGGAATTTGCTCATATAACAGAGTAAAAACCTGTACAATTTGATCCCAGATAAATGGGGCTAAACCAAAAATTACAGAAAATAAAATAAGCAAAGAAACAGCTGTTGAAAAATCTTTTGATTTTACAACCTGACCTTCTTTTCTAGCCTGTTCCAGCTTTCTGGGGGTGGCGTCAAACTGCTTGTCTTCATCACCCATATTAGCTTGCCTTTCTTTTTGAACCTACTTTATTCAAATAAGTTCAAACTATCCTTTCTGTTTTAAAATATTATAACATGGATAATAATTATATTTTTAACAAATTCAAATACAACCTATTTGGAAATAAGTTTTATTTAACCTTGTACAATTTTAATACCTGAACTTGTGCCAAGACGTACAGCACCAGCTTGAATCATTGTTATAGCCGCGTCTTTATCTCTAATTCCACCTGAAGCTTTTACCTGTAAACCTGCCTGATTAACGGTATCAAACATAAGTTTAACATCTTCAGCTTTAGCCCCGACACCATTTTTAACAAAACCTGTTGATGTTTTTACAAAATCTGCTCCGCCTTTTATTGCACATTCACATGCATACTTAATCTCGTCTTTTGTTAACAAATCAGTTTCAATAATAACTTTTAAATTATGACCACCACAAGCTGATTTTATCAATTTAATTTCATCGACAAGAAAATCTGTTTCTTTATCTTTTACTTTAGTTACATTAATAACCATATCAATTTCATCTGCACCATCTTTTACAGCTTGAATGGTTTCAAAAATCTTAGTTTCTGTAGTATTTGCACCCAAAGGAAAACCTATTACCGTAACAACTTTAACATCAGTACCCTTCAAATAATCTTTAGCTAATTCTACATAACAAGGGTTTATACATACTCCTAGAAATTTATGTTCTTTAGCTTCGTTAAACAATTTTATTAAATCTTCTTTTTTCGCATCTTGTTTTAATAATGTATGTTCAACATATTTGTTTAAATTTTCCATAAATAACTCTCCTTTTATTTATAAAATATTATCTAAAATCTCTGAAACCATATCAGAATGGTTAAGTGTGAAAAAGTGTAATGCGTCAACACCATTATCAATCAAATCATGACACTGAGATATAGCAAATTCAACACCTATTTTTTTAGCATCATTTGGGAATTTTTCCAATTGTTCTCTTAAATTTTTGGGCACGGCAACATTTGCCATTTCAATCATTTTATCAATTTGTTTTAAACTCCTAATTGGCATAATCCCAGGAATTATAGGAACTTCAATTCCAAGATTCCTGACTAATTCAACATACCGATAGAATTTATCATTTTCAAAAAACAATTGCGTAAAAATAGCACTGGCTCCCGAATCTATTTTTCTTTTTAAATTTTGAATATCTTCTTCTAAGGATTTAGACTCTATGTGGCACTCTGGATAACCGGCAACACCTATAGACAGAGTTGTTTTATGATGAATAAATTCAACTAACTCGTTTGCATATTTAAAATCATTTTCAGATAAATCATAACAACAGCCTGGTAAATCACCTCTTAGAGCCAAAATATTTTCTATTCCCAAATTCTCTATTGCTATAATATGCCTTTCAATTTCTTCTTTTGTTGACAACATACAAGTGAAATGGGGCATCAAATTATATTCTAACCCGATAATTGATTTTAAAATTTCAACAGAAAATTTTTTTGAAGTTCCATTTGCTCCATAAGTCATCGAAACCAATACCGGATTATATTTTTTCAAAAGCCTTAATTCATCAAATAATGAAGATATATCATTATCCTTTGGTGGGAAAACTTCAAACGAAATTTTTGGACGTCTAAAAGTTAATCCACAATTTTGGTAATATTCTTTTTGGCTATAAATTTCCTGCAATTCCATATTGTGATTATAACATATTCAATAAGACTTGTTGCAAATTTTACAACAAGTCTTATTTTAAAAATATTTATTTTTAAATTGCTATCTATTTTAAACCCTTATCAACAATAACTTTTGCTAATACGCCATTAACAAAAGATGCACTATCATCCGTTGAATATTTTTTAGCTAATTCTAAAGCTTCATCAACGACAACTTTCATCGGAGTTTCTTTAATATACAACATTTCAGAAAGTGCAATTCTCAATATGTCTTTATCCATTTTAACAAGTCTGTCAAAATCCCAACCTGTTGAATATGTTTTGATTATATCATCAATTTCTTCGTGATTTTGTTGGAATGTTTCTGCAATTTGAATTGCATAATTTTTTACATCACCCTGAGATTCTAATGTTGTGAATTCTGCAATTTCTAAAGCTAACAAAGCTTTTTCTGCAACTTCCATCATTTCATCAAGTCTATTTTTCATATCGGCAGTCATTGGAAGCGGTACTGAAATATTTGCAGCTTCCATTGGCCTATTCAAATTGATTTCATGCTCTGCTTCGTAATCATCAATTTTATTTTTCATATCAACTAATGCACCTAATGAAATTTTTAAATCATCACTGGCACTACTTGATAAAATTCTTACTGATTTAATTATAATATCATCTAAGTTTTCTTTAGAATAATTAGTTATTGTTTTGTCAAATTGTGAAAACAATATAAATGCTAATTCTCTTGCTGCTCTGCGGGCTTGCATATTTTTACCTCATAAATCTTTCATATTTTACTTATGGGTTAATGCTATCATGAAAAAATTTTTGCGTAAAGAAAAATTATACTTAAACAGATTTACTTTCAAGAGTCTTAAATACTTTTTTGAATAAATCTTTATAAAAATCAACAAAAAGTTTCATATTGAATTTCAAAATATCTAATCTTGATGATTTATCAGGACATAAATTTATTTTACCCGGAGCAGTTCCAAATTCTCGACAAATAGGCGGACGATGTTCATATACACTACATTTTCCTAAATCCGTAATAAATGGACAATAATTTTTAAATTTGTCATATTCATCCAATAATGCCTGAATTTGCTCCTGACTTTTTATATTTAATTCTTCCATAACTTTTTTAGGAATCCCCATAAGTTTATTTCCATACTGGTCATAACCTATTATTTGAATCGGATTTGGAGTCGTATTATAAATAACAGAATTAAAAGTATCTCTAGGATCATTTTGCCCAATATTTATACCACTATAAATTCTACGTTGAATACGACTTTCAAATTTTGGTAAAAAATCCTCAGGTAAGGGTGCATTAATACAACATTTCGCATTGCATTTTGGAATATAACACTTTACAGGTGAATTTAAATATGATTTTATTTTATTTAGCTTAACCATATAAATACTAAAACTAAGAAAAATATTTTTTGCTAGAAAAAAAGGTTATACATATAATGTATAACCTTTTTTATTCGATACTAAGAAAAAACTATTCAGCAGCTTCTTCTTTGTTCATATCTTTAATACTCAAAGCAATTCTGTGTTCTTGAGGTGTGAATTTCTTGATAAGAACTTCTACACTGTCACCAACTTTGAATTTGTTAAATGGGTTAACATTTTCTTCAGCCATTTCAGAAACTGGTAATAATGCTTCAACTCCAGGGAAAATGTTAATGAATGCACCAAAACCTGTAACTTTGTTTACTGTACCTGTAATAATTTGGCCTTCTGAGAATTGACCTTCAATTTGTTGCCATGGATCTTCACCCATTCTTTTTAATGATAAAGAAATTCTTTTTAATTCTGTATCAATTTTAATAATTTTAACTTCTAAAGTTTCACCTAAAGAAATAACATCTGATGGGTGTTTAATTCTTTGCCAAGAAATTTCAGAAATTGGTAACAATCCGTCAATTCCGTTAATATCAACGAAAGCACCAAAATCAGCAATTCTTACAACTTCACCTTTAACAACTTGATCTTCTTGAAGCTCTGATAAAATATTATCAACAACTTGATCACGCTGTTCTGCAACAGCTTGTCTTTGAGACAAGATAAGTTTATTTTTCTTAGGATCAGCTTCAAGAACTTTAACTTCAATTTTTTGATCTAATAAACCATCAAATGGAGTACCTGTTCTAAGTTGAGAAGATGGAATAAAACCTTTTAAATCAGCTACATCAACTAGGACACCGCCTTTAACAACAGATACAACTTTTGCAAGGATTGTATCGCCTTGAACTTTAGCATCATTAAGTTGAGCCCAAGCCTGAGCAAATGCAAGTCTTTTCAATGATAACAACATACCATCTTCATCATTTTCTTCTTTTAAAACATAAAATTCTTTAACATCACCAATTTCAACAGGTGTAGCTTCATCTGAAGATGAAATTTCTCTGTTTGGTAAGAAAGCTTCAGTTTTTGCACCGCGAACACTTACTAAATATCCATCAGATTCTTTTTTCAAAACTGTACCTTCTACGATGTCAGCCACTGAATGGCTGCTTGAAAAACTTTCTTCTAATAATTTTTCAAATTCATCTAACATTGCTTGTGTCATTTTTATTCTCCTTTTCTTTGATATTTTATTTTGATAAGAGGTTGACAATCCTCTATTCAATATTTTTAATAACTTTTTCAATAATACTTTGAGGTGTTGAAGCACCCGCTGTTACTGAAATCTTGTCTGATTTTTCAATCAATTCTTTATAATTTTCCAATTCGGTCTCTGTTTCAATATGAATTGTACTTGTTATATCTTTCAGAATCTCTGCAAGATGTGTTGTATTAGCACTTTTCTTAGAGCCGACAACTATCATCAAATCGCTGTTTTTAGCAAGTTCTTTTGCTTCTGATTGACGCATTGCAGTACTCTGACATATAGTATTAGCAATCAACAATTCTTTTGCTAACGGAGTTAAATACTCAACAATTTTATTTAATGTTGAAAGCATTTGTGTTGTCTGAACAACTACACCCAGCTTTTTATGAGATTTTAATTCTTTTTCAAAAGGTTTTAACTGCTCAATATCTGCAGCAACAAGAACATCTTTACTATATTGTTCAGCATTAGCCTTAATAGCAACAACTTCAGGGTGAGATGATTTTCCTACAATAATAAGGAAATAACCGTTTTTAACAAGTTCAACAGCTTTTTGCTGCACTTTTTTAACATCAGGACAGGTCAAATCGTAGACTTCAAATCCTGCATTTTTTATCTCCTCAAAAACTTCAGGACTTTCGCCATGACTTCTCACAACACAAATCCCATCACCTTTTTCAGGTAATGATTCTAAAGACTTAATACCAAGTGTGTTTAACTCTTCAATAACATGTGAGTTGTGAATAAGCTCACCTAACACACAAATATTACGTTCCGGATTTTCTGCTTTCAGATTTTTTACAGTATCAACGGCCCGTTTTACTCCGTAACAAAAACCTGCAAATTTTGCTAATTTAATTTCTTTCGGCAATTTTTAATTGTCTTCTTTCATAGAACTCGTGAAGAAAACTTCACTGTAATAAAATTACAACATAAACAAATCTGAAAAGCAACTAAATTATAACTCCGGTCATGTCAGCAATTTAAACCCTCTATCACTTTCGCAATATGAACTAGGCATTCAAAAAGAAAGGACCGCGTTTTTTCATTTTATTATATTGTCCTCTCATAGAAACTTTGTTTGAACCGATAGAAATACCGTCTTCTAACGTTGGAATCGTTTCATCTGAAAAGCTTTCAGTCTGTACAGAAAAATCAGGAGTATCAGTTGCAACTGTTCTCATATTATCTTGTTGAGCTTGAAGCCATTCATCTGACCCTTTAGTATTTTTCAAAATTTCAAATAAAGCATTTCTATCTGCAAGTGACAAAAATGAAAGAAATTTTTTCATCTCTTGAACACTCATAGAGCCTTTATTTTTATTGATATAGTCAAGAATAACATTTGATTCTACTTTATTCTCTCTAATAAGACGCTCAAAATCAGTTGAAGAAATTTTTTGAGTTGAAACCAACTCTGCAATTGAGTTGGAAGGTAGAAGTTTCAATAAATCAAATCTTAAAGATTCACTCTGACAATAATCAAATAATTTTAAAATAGTATCAGAATTTCCGCGATAATTCTGTGCAAAAGAACGAACATCCATTTCACGACCTTTTGTAGCAAAAACCTCTAAGAACCTATCTTTACCGGCTTCGCCAAGAGCATCTGCTAATTTAGAATAAGCAGCGGTTAATGTATTTTTCTGGAAAAGCTCCTCAATCATTTGCTTCAAAACTTCTTGTTCATCTTCAGAAAGCGGGATTTCTTTTTCTTCTATGTTAGCCGCTTCCGTTTTTATTTCTTCAGATTGAACAGTTTTTTCTACATTTTCAGCTGATTTGTTTTTAGTTGTCTCATAAGAAACAATTTTATCAAGCAAAGCTTCTTTCTTTTGCTGCATAACTTTAGTATCATAAGAGGCTTCAACATTCTGACCAACCCCAGTTCTACCGGATTGAACTTTACGCTTTGAGTTTGCAGGAGTAGAAGTAGGATTTGAAGAGACTATAGTTCTACCGGAAGTAGGTACTGAATTAGTAGATGTTGAACTAGTTGATTTTGCAACTGTTGAAGATTTTGACGGAGCTTGTGAAGATTGCACTTGAGAGGTTTGAGACCCTGAATTTTCAGCAGAAGAAACCGCAGCAGGAGTAGTTTGAGCCAATGTAGGCTTAGAAACTTCCCCGGACTGTTGTGCAGAACGGATAGTTGCCTGTTGCTCCGGCGAATAATTTTTAGCCGCAGAATCTACATAAGAATTATATTGAGTTCTAACACTTGAATCAACAGATTTTGAAGCGGCTGCCAACCCTTCTGTTACTGCTGGATTGTCAATTTGAGAAAATGTTTTACCATACTCTAATTGTCTTTGAGGAGTTGGAGATGTTTCGATTACAGATTTAGTAAAAACAGCTTTACCTGCATCAGAAACATCCTCTCGAGTAAGTAATGATTTCGCAAATTTTACAGGTTCTTGCTCAAAATCATTTATACCCTTTGCCATATCAGTTACATAGTTTTGGTGATTATTAACTATATTAACAGCAGAAACCTCTTTTGCTTCGCCATCTAAAACTCTTGGAAGATTATATGCTGCGACTTTACAGGACTTTTTATCCCCCAATTTTGCAGACATATCAAAACCTTTACCAAAGGCATCTCCATCATTATTGAGAGAAGCCCTTACTAATGCATCATGGTGAACTTTACTTTCTTTACATATTGCATTAATTTGTTCCTCTGAAAAACCATATTCCAGAGCTTGCGCTTTTAATTTCTCGATTAACTCTACATCACCATGAGTTTTACAAAACATAAATTTTAATATTTTAGTTTGTTTTTCTGGTTTAGCATTTTTTAATCTTTGAAAGTCATTATTAATAACTTGTTCAACTGTAGTTTTTTGCAAGCATGCAATATCTTGATAAGATGGATGGCTGTTAATTTTAACATTTTTACCATCATTCAACATTTTTTGAAACTCTAAACTTTTTAATATTTTTTGTTTATCAGCATCACTTAATACATTATTAGCTTTAATTTCATTTATGATGTCATCCACAGTTGGAGATTTACCATTTTTTTGAACGTAATCAGTTACAATTTGTTGCTGTACAGAATCAAGTTTTGTTGCTGGATAACCATGCGTAGCTTTATAAGAAGTTTTTAACTCCAACTTCTTGTCAAATGACATATTTTGGAATTCATCAAAACTTACATTATTTTCAATAATAGCATCTACCGTAATAATTGTATCTGTTAATATTGCTTCTTTTGACTCTGCATCTTTATTTTGCCAATCCGGAACAAAGCGCGAAATCATTTCATTTGATTTAGCTTTAATATACTCTTCCTGCTCTTCTGGAGATAATTTTTTATAATTTGGATCATTTTTTTCTAAAAATGCATCCGCATAAACCATTAATTTTTCATCAGCAGATTTATTCTGCCAATCCGCAGATTGACGAACCTCATCAGAAACTAAATTTTTTAATTCTTTCATTGTATTCTTTTGATGAGTTCTGTATAATTCTCTTTGGTCAGATTTTGAGAGTTTATTATAATCATCAATAGACATACCGGCTTGATTTAAAGCCTCTAAAAGTTCAGGAACTTTTGTATAATCACCAACGGTGAGTTCTTTTCTGCTATTATCAGATAATGAAAGAGCAAGATTATCAATATTTTCCTTGACATATTCCCGCTTTTGATTTTCAGATAAATTATTATATTTTTCATCAGTCTTTTTTAAATATTTATCTGCTAAAATACCAAATTTTTCAATCGGATTCTTTTTCATCCAGTCTTCACTAAGCATTTCTTCAGCCGAAAGCAAAGGTTCAGGATTTTTGTCAGTATTACCAGAGGTGCCTTGAATTTGATTAAAAAGAGCTTCTTCTTCCGGACTACGAGTTACTTTATTCGCAAGTATACTCCTTAACTTATCTATATTAACATCTTTTAACCCATTCTTTTCAATATAAGCATAGGCAGCTTTTTCAACATCACTTTCTTTACCTGATAATTTGTAAGTTAAATTTTCTTCAGTTTCAGTAGAATCTTCTATTGAAGTTTGAACTGATTGTTTAGCTAATGAAATAGTTTTGTTAATATCTTCCAGAGTCGCATTTGGCATAAAACGTTCTTTTAAAACTTTTGCTTGAGTTTCGGGTGCCATAGCCTTAAATTCATCAGAATTAACAAATTTAACAATTTCACTATCTATTTTTTTTGCATTCTCTTCAACCTTTGAATCTTGCGCCTTGAAATCAATCGGCTTGCTTTTTTGTATATCAGAAGAAACAGAAGTATTCCCAGCAGCTGTTTGAACACCTGCTGGGTTTACTTGAATTTTTTTGAATTTTAAATTATCTGTTTCTATTGACATTGTTGGACTTCTCTTTTTAACTTCTTATTACATGAAAAATTTTATACCAGGGCATTTTCAATAACGTTTAAAAATTTTACATTTCTTTACTTAGTATGGATAATTCTTTGGCTCAACCTTTTCGGAAGGCAATAAACCTTCACTATCTGTACTCATCCATTTAAAATTAGCGTTATTTACAAATTCACTGTCATCAGTTACAAAATGAATTAAATCATTCGCAACATCATCACAAAGCCTATATTCCTTATCTAAATAATAACCACCTTTAGGAGAATTAGAATCTTCCACATATTTTCTTGTCAATATACCGCAATATTCTTTTTCTTTACCAATATCATGATATACTAAAACCCTTGCCATTAGACCATCATAATATCCACCTTTAAAATCCTTATCACCCGGTAAATAGTGAACAAAATGAACTTTCTTCGGGTCGTTTAATTTTTCAAAAACAAGAACTCCGCCATCTCCGGTTTTCTTAAAATATACAATATCCTTTTGACGAATACGAAAATAATTTTGCTGACCTGGTGTCAAACCATCTGTTTCTATATGTTCAGACGGATTCATGACATAAGTTGCTCCACCTGTTTTATGAGCTTTACTTGCTTCTGCCATCACCGTAGTCAAAGGTTCCGCTTCTAAAGTCGTAGCTTTTGCTATACCTGATGAATTTAATAATCCCGGATTCATTGCCATCAAAACTATAACCGGAACTGCTTTTGCTGCTGATGCTTTTGGTAGTCTTTCTATTTTTGATGAATCTTCTTCACTTTTTCCACTAAAAGTAACCATACTACTACGATTTTGTCTAGCACTAACACTGCTAATAGGTAATATTGCCATACTAACACTCCTTTTTTGTATTCAATTTTTCTTTTTCTTGGATTAACCCCTTAATCCATATCTATTCATTAACCTTGCTCATGATTATATCAATCGATTTGAGTTTTGTAAAGAAGTACAAAAATTTTTCATACATTCTTACCAGGTTTGATATGATTTTAAAACTCAAAGTATGATATTTTTGCTAGTAAATAAGACTAATATTAAGAAATATTACAAAATAACATTACCTTATCTTAAAACTTATCCGTATGAGACATAATCCCGAGAGACTTGTTATTATCAATATCTATAACATGTTTTATAATTGAATGTGCCATTAACAATAAATACGGATTTATTTCTGTCGTTTGAGACATATTCACATTAACAGAAGCTTTAGGCACTACCGTTTTTGAATCCTTATTTACATCATACGAAACAACTGAATCCACTGCATAATGTGTTTTTTCCTTATCGATTCGTAACTGGAGCTCTGATTTCGGGAAATTTTCACTGCATTCTATAGAAATTTGAACAGAATTAGAAGTCTCCAATATTAATGTTGCTGCAACAGTACCAAAATTAACAGTTGAAATTGTTATATTCAATATACTATCACTCTCTTCATGAGCGTTACTTTTTTGTTCTACCTCCAAATCAAATCCAACACCATCTTCTAAAGGTAACCATGGTAAATAAAGCATTAATAGAAGTTTTAATGTTTTTTGAGGATTATTTTCTGCAGCAATTGATATACTTGCATTAATAAGTTTGGCCATATCTTTCATTTGCGATAAATCAGTAACTCCGGACTTTGAAGCTTCAGTCATCGCCATTATGAGTTTTGTCAAAGCTTCTTTACCATTTTTTTGAAATAATAAAGATATTTCATTCAAATTTATCATACCACCAGAGAGTATTTCCAAATTTTTTAATGAGGAACTTAACTGGGAAGCCAGTTGAAAATTAACCGCCTCTTTTGCTGTTGAAACTGTTAAACCTTGAAGCTGCGCAAGAATTTGCGCCTGTAATTGAGACAATGAATTCTTTTGTGCAGCCAGCTGATTTGCAAACAATTGATTAAACTGGCTTTGTGTTAATCCACGCTGAACCATATAAATAAATTCATTAATATTTTTAGGCATCTGCATCAAATCTTTTGCATATATAGATCTATCAATACTTTGCAGCGTATTCATTTGAACAGACTGCCGCAGATTTACAGTTGTTGACTGTTTTAAATTCTGAACCGTACTTTGTTCAACCGACTCCTGAGCTTTTTGAGAAAGCTGATCCGAAATTTGTGCTGATTGAGTACCGGCTTTAGACGACAACATTCTTTGATGCTGATAATTTTGCCCGAATTTATTTAAAAATCGATTGATATCAATACCTGACATACATGTAATTTAACTGATTTTTATCAAAAAGTCTAGTTTTCAACAGGTAGATAAGACTGTGGATAATTATAATCTTCAATAAAACCTAAATTTTTATATAACCTTAAAGCCTGAAGATTATTTGTTTCAGTTGTTGTATTTATCTCTCTAATCGGACTGTTATACGTATCAATTTCTTTAAATATCACATCCATAGAATGTTTCAGCATAATTGTAGACAGACCTTTACCCTGATGCTCAGGTTTTATACCTACAAGAGGAATATTAACAATTGTACCGCTTGTTACGTTCATGAAAGAAAACCCGACAGGTTCACCTTGATGCAACAAAACACTGGTTGCATTTGGCAAGAATTCTGCATAAATATTTCTAACTATTTTTGTAATTATATCACGGGTTCCTTCTATTGACTTAAATCTAGGGTCAAATAAGGCATCGGAACTATCGTTGAATGCATTTTGTATAATTCTCACAGCATCTTCAAAATATTTTTCATTCCAAACCACAACTTCATAATCCTCCGGAAGTTTAACAACTCTTGCTCTTGAGAACAAATCTCTAGATGGTGTTCCCTGCATCATAAAGCGAAGAACTTCAATACCTACAAATTTAAAACCCAGCCTTGCAATCACACTGATTAATGACTTTTGTTCTCCGAGCATCGGATAA
>ERZ824600.1845-NODE-1845-length-24366-cov-4.304883_pt1 | contig 24366 bp, 24 predicted proteins | sample MGYA00519933_ERZ824600 | MGnify/ENA primary metagenome ERZ824600 (study PRJEB31778, sample SAMEA3449178) | human gut metagenome | biome: human gut; feature: human-associated habitat; material: faeces | place: United Kingdom | collected 2010/2012 ... | reverse complement strand
GCCGCACCTGCCGGGGCCGGATCGAGGTGAAGTGGCTGCTGGCGCTGGCGATGTGCCTGTCGACCTGGCTTCTGACCTACTCGGTCATTTTCAACAACCACACGCCGGCCGCGCTGGCCGTGCTGGGGCTGGTGATCGCGCTGGAGAAGTACCGTCGGCGGCCGACGTTCCGGGCGGCCGCCTGCGCCGCGGCGGCCGCCGGTGCTGCCGGGGCGCTGGATATTCCGCTGGGCTTTTTCTGCGGCATCGCCGCGGCGGCGGGAATCCCGCAGGATGCGGTGGAACTCTACGGCAATTACAAGGCGAAGATCGACCCGAACCGCCTGCCCGCAGGAAAGGACGGCAAGCTGATTTTGGTGACGGCGATTTCTCCCTCTCCCGCCGGCGAAGGCAAAACTACCACGACCATCGGTCTGGCGGACGGGCTGCGCCGGCTCGGCAGGGATGCCGCCGTTGCCCTGCGTGAACCCTCGCTCGGGCCGGTATTCGGCATCAAGGGCGGAGCCGCAGGCGGCGGGTATGCGCAGGTCATCCCCATGGAGGATATAAACCTTCACTTCACGGGCGATTTTCACGCCATCGGCGCGGCAAACAACCTGCTTGCCGCAATGCTGGATAACCATATCCAGCAGGGCAACGAGCTCGGGATAGACATAAAAAGCATTACCTGGAAGCGCTGCGTTGACATGAACGACAGGCAGCTCAGAAGCATCGTGGACGGGCTCGGCGGCAAGGCAAACGGCACCCCGCGTGAGGACGGGTTTGACATAACCGTCGCAAGCGAGATCATGGCGGTATTCTGCCTTGCGGAATCGCTTGCCGACCTCAAAGCACGGCTTGCAAGGGTGATCGTCGGCTACACATACGGCGGAAAGCCCGTAACGGCGGGTGATCTGAAAGCCGCAGGCGCGATGGCGGCACTTTTGAGGGATGCCTTCAAGCCGAACCTTGTGCAGACATTGGAGGGCACCCCCGCCTTTATTCACGGCGGTCCCTTTGCGAACATTGCGCACGGCTGCAATTCCGTGCGTGCGACAAAGCTTTCCATGAGCCTTATGGATTACACCGTGACGGAGGCGGGCTTCGGTGCCGACCTGGGCGCGGAAAAATTCCTGGATATAAAATGCCGCGCGGCGGGAATAAAGCCGGATGCGGTTGTTATAGTTGCAACAGTGCGCGCACTGAAAATGCACGGCGGGCTTGCAAAAAGCGAGCTTGCGAGTGAGGACACCGCCGCACTTGCCCGCGGGATCCCCAACCTTTTGCGACATGCGGCGAATATCCGCGAGGTTTACCGTCTGCCGGGTGTTGTCGCATTGAACCGCTTCCCCACCGACACGGATGCCGAAGTAAAGCTCGTGCTGGATGAATGCCGCAGGCTCGGTATAAAAGCCGTGCTTTCGGACGCATGGGCGTGCGGCGGCGCGGGCGCGGAGGATCTCGCACGGGAGGTCGTGCGGATATGCGACGAAGGCAGCGGGGATTTCCGTTTCGCCTATGAGAGCGAAATGAGCATCCCGGAAAAGATAAACGCCGTGGTGACAAAGGTCTACCGCGGCGCGGGTATCGAACTGACATCGCAGGCAAAAAAGCAGCTTGCGGTGCTGGAGGAGCAGGGCTTCGGCAATCTGCCGGTGTGCATTGCGAAAACACAGTACAGCTTTTCGGACGATCCGGCAAAGCTGTGCGCGCCGGAAGGGTTTACTGTCACCGTGCGCAGCCTTCGCGTGAGCGCAGGCGCGGGGTTCGTTGTCGCGCTGACGGGCGACATACTCACCATGCCGGGGCTGCCGAAGCACCCCGCAGCCGAAAACATAGATGTGGACGAAAACGGCAATATAACAGGGCTTTTCTGAAAAAGCCGTGGAGATACCAAATAAAGGATATTAAGGATCCCCGCGCATTTCTTCGAAACGGAGGAATAAACCGTTATTTTATATACGTTTTGCCGTTGAGCACTGCAGACACAAGCTTTTCGCCGCGGTAAACGAGCTTTAACGAAAAAAACGGGGAATCGCTTTCGAGCAGTTTGAGGAATATGCGGTCGCCCTCCCACGCGGGAAGCTCCGGCAAACGCCGCTTCGGTATCCATTCGAGCACGCCCTCCGAGCATTCGTGAAGCGTGCCGTGCCAGGATGTCACCCGAAACAGATGCATATATTCGGTGCCGAATTCATCCGAAACAAAGGTGACAATACCGCGGTATTGCCAGTCCGTGGCTTCGAGCCCGGTCTCCTCGGATATTTCGCGCTTCATGCAGTCCTCCGGCGATTCGCCGTATTCCAGCCCGCCGCCGACACCGATCCACTTATCGCGGTTTTCGTCGTTTTTCTTCTTTATGCGGTGGAGCATAAGATACTCGTCGCCCTTTTCAATATAGCAAAGCGTTGTCTGTCTTGACACTGCAGCCACCTCCGTCGTTTTTTCGCTATACGCCGATTATATAATACTTTGAGGTCCATTGTCAAATACAACAGATCATCGGGAGCAAAAGCAATGAAAACAGTAAAAGAATGGTGCTGGATGCACTACGAGCAATACCTTGTGAACGAATGGATACAGTGCAGGAACGAAGGGCGCGATGTAGACGACCTGAAGGAGCTGTGCGAATTTGTGGAGCGTGAAAGCCGCCGCGAAGGCAGCCGCCGCGATTTCGAAGCGATCGGCGCGGAAACCGGCAGACTGCTTGTGAATTCCGCCGTAAAGCCCGGATATGCATATAACGAGCCGAGCGACTACGAAAGCATACTTGATGCACGCCCGGAGCAGACATTTTCGCCCGTGCACCCCAAGCAAAGCGATACCCTGCGCGACCGTATTGCCGGCGCGTGGGCAGGCAGGATCGCGGGCTGCCTTATAGGCAAGCCTTTCGAGGGCTGGCGATATGCGAATATCAAAAAATTTCTCTCGCTCAGCGGAAATATGCCGATGCGCCGCTATGCCCGTCTTGCCGATTTCACCGAAACCGTCCGGCAGCATTTCGAGCCGAACCCGGAAGCGGCGTGGGCGGACAATTTTACGGGTGCCTCCCCCGCCGATGATGACACGACATATACCGTTATCGGTCTGAAAACGGTGGAAAGCTTCGGGCGGGATTTCCTTGCCGTGCAGGCGCTGGAATCCTGGCTGAGATATATGCCCATCGTTACCGCCTGCACTGCGGAGCGCATTACCTACTGCAACGCCGCGCGCGGGCTTGTCCCGCCCGAAACGGCAAGATATCACAACCCGTACCGGGAATACATCGGCGCACAGATACGCGCGGATTTCTACGGCTACTGCAACCCGGGCGATCCGTTCAATGCAGCCTCTATGGCATACCGCGATGCGAGCATTTCGCACACCGGCAACGGGATATACGGCGAAATGTGGGTCGCCGCGATGATAGCCATTGCCGCGGTAAGCAGCAATATAAGATATGTGGTCACAACGGCGCTTGAACAGATCCCCGCTAATTGCCGTCTTGCGGAAGCCGTATGGCGTGTCGTGAAGGATTTTGACAACGGCACGCGCGAAGAAGAAGCACGCGAAAAGCTCCACACGCTGTATAACGAAAATATCGAGCTTGAATGGGGCAGCGTTATTACCAATGCGGCGGTCGTCGCGCATTCCCTGCTTTACGGCGGGGGCGATTTCGCAAAAACTGCGGGCACAGCGGTCATGTGCGGCTACGACACCGATTGCAACGGTGCCACCGTCGGGAGCGTTGTCGGTATGCTGCTCGGCAAAAGCGGCATACCCGCCGTTTGGTACGAAACCTTTTCGGGCGAGCTGCTCACCTCCGTGGAGGGGTACAACCGCGTTTCAGTTGACAGTCTGACCGAAAAGACAATGTCGCTGCTCCCCCGTGAATAAATACCGAAAAAGCACGGCGCTTCCGCCCGCGATCGTCGGCGGAGGCGCTGTTTTTGTTTTGGATTCGGATTTCCGCATGGCAGGAAAAATTTTTTCGATTCCCTATTGACAAACGTTTTTGCGTGTGGTATTATAGCATCAGAAACGATAATAATTATCGTTATCGTTTTTGAAAGAAGGTCCTCTATGCCCGAAAAGCAGAAGCATTCCCGCCAGCGTGAAGCGATATACGAATTGCTTAAAAGCGTTACCTGCCACCCGAGCGCGGAATGGTTATACGAACACCTGAAGGCCGATATCCCGAAGCTGAGCCTTGCGACGGTCTACCGCAACCTCACAACGCTATGCGAAAACGGCATGGCGATAAGGCTTGATGTCGGCGACGGAACCGTGCGTTATGATGCGCAGACGCGCGACCACAACCACTTCTTCTGCAACGCCTGCAAAAGGCTTTCGGATGTCGGTTGCGATGATGAAATCTCCGGGCTCGACCGTTTGATCGAGCAGCGCTCCGGCGTGAAGATAACCTCGCATTCCTTTGTGTTTTACGGCTTGTGCCGTGAATGCAATATAAAACAACAAAAACACGAAAATTAAAGGAGTAATCACCATGAAGAAATTTGTCTGCCCCGTTTGCGGCTATGTACACGTTGGAGAATTCCCGCCCGAAAAGTGCCCGCAGTGCGGCGTTCCCGGCTCGAAATTCATCGAAATGAAGGAAGATTCACTCAATTATGCCTGCGAGCACGTTATCGGTGTAGGTGCAAAAGGCAAGATCGACGAAGAAGTTTACAACGGACTTAAAGCCAACTTCGAGGGCGAATGCACCGAAGTCGGTATGTATATCGCAATGAGTCGCCAGGCAATCCGCGAGGGTTACCCCGAGATCGGCGCCTTTTACCTCCAGGCGGCATATGAAGAAGCCGAGCACGCCGCCAAATTTGCCGAGCTGCTGGGTGAAGTCGTGACCGATTCCACCAAAAAGAACCTCACGCTCCGCAGTGAAGCCGAATGCGGTGCAACCTCCGGCAAGTTCGAGCTTGCGAAGCGCGCAAAGGAGCTCGGTTACGATGCGATCCACGATACCGTCCACGAAATGGCAAAGGACGAAGCCCGTCACGGCAAAGGCTTTGAGGGTATGCTGAAAAGATATTTCGGCTGAACCGCGCACAGACATTAAGCAAACAGCATAAAAAAGGTACTCCGCGCTTACCCGCACGGAGTACCTTTTTTTGTTACTTTTTAAGCTTTGCCGTTTTTTCATACGCGGCGACAACGGCGTTTGCGGCGGCATAGCGGAAGGAATTGCGTTCCAGCTCCATAACGCCCTCGATCGTCGTACCTCCGGGTGAGCACACGGCATCCTTCAACTCGCCGGGGTGCTTTCCGCTTTCCAGCGCAAGCCTTGCCGAGCCGAGAACCGTCTGCTTTGCATAAAGCAGCGCCTCCGCACGCGGCAGACCGCATTTCACAGCGCCGTCCGCAAGCGCTTCGATAAACATATATACATATGCCGGTCCGCACCCGGTAAGCGCGGCTGCGGCATCAATATGCTTTTCTGCGATAGGCGTAAGCAGCCCGCAGCGGGACATTATCGCGGTGAACTGCCCGACTTCGGCATCGCCGACCCCGCCGGCGCAGCAGTAAAGCACCGTTCCCTCCCCCGCCGCGACGGGTGTGTTGGGCATGATGCGTATAACACGGTCGGTTCCGTAATCGGCGGCGACGGAAGCGGAGGAAACGCCGGCAGCCATTGTCACGACAACGGTTTCGTTGTCGATCTGATCCTTTATCCGAGCTCCGAGCGCGGATACCCCATCCGGCTTTACGCCGAGAAAGAGGAATCGCGATTGCGAAGCGACGGCTTCGGCATCCGCAGCCAAAGCGCCCACCTCGCCGGATATCGCCTGCGAGCGCGCGGGGTTATGCTCGCAGAATATAATGCTTTCCCCGCCGGCTGCAGCGGCAACGGCGCGCAGGAGCGACCAGCCCATATTTCCGACACCGATAAAACCGGCAACGTATTTTTTCATATAAATTCCCTCTCTAACGAATGTTGCCGTTGCCGGTAACGATGTATTTATAAGTCGTCAGCTCGCGGATGCCCATCGGCCCGCGTGCATGGAGCTTCTGCGTGGAAATGCCCATTTCGCAGCCGAGCCCGAATTCGCCGCCGTCCGTAAAGCGTGTGGAGGCATTTACATACACCGCGGCGCTGTCCACGCTGCGGGTAAAGCACTCCGCCGCGGCGGCATCCTCCGTAATTATCGCATCGCTGTGGTGCGTGGAATGCGCGGAGATGTGCATTACTGCGGATTCGACGGAATCCACTACTCCGACAGCGAGTATATAATCCAGAAATTCGGTATCGAAATCCGAACCGCCCGCCGGCACAGCCGTTTTCAGGTGTTTTATCGCGCGCCCGTCGGCACGCAATTCCACGGCAGGCTTGCCCTGCGCGGCACGCTTTCCGACAAGCCGCCCTTCGAGCATGGGCAGAAATTTCTCCGCAATCGATTCATGCACAAGGCAGACCTCCGCCGCATTGCACACCGAAGGGCGCGAGGTTTTGGCATTTTCGACAATATTCAGCGCCTTTTCGATGTCTGCCGCCTTGTCCACATAGATATGGCAGATACCCGTGCCGGTTTCGATACAGGGCACCGTCGCGTTTTCCACGCACGCCTTTATAAGCCCCTTGCCGCCGCGCGGGATTAGAAGGTCTATATACCCGTTTCCGCGCATGAGTTCATAGGAGCTTTCGCGGCTCGTATCCGAAACAAGCTGGACAAGATCGCTGTCCATACCGGAGACGGAAAGCCCTTCACGCAGGGCGTTTGTTATCGCTTCGGCGGAGGCGTGCGCCTCCTTTCCGCTGCGCAATATGCAGGCGTTGCCGCTTTTGAGCGCAAGCGATGCGGCATCCGATGTGACATTCGGACGGCTTTCGTATATTATCGCCACAACGCCCATCGGCACGCACACCTTGCGGATAAGCATTCCGCCGGGGTGTTTGTGCTCGGATAACACTTCACCGACAGGATCGTGCAGCCGTGCGACATCGCGCATTCCGCAAGCCATTGCGTGTATACGTTCGGGGGTGAGGAGCAGCCTGTCGATCATAACCTCGGACATATTTCCCCTTGCCGCCGCGACATCCGCTCCGTTTGCGGCAAGTATTTCGGTTTGGTGCGCTTCGAGCGAATCCGCCATATTTATGAGCGCTGCGTTTTTTTCGTCCGCGGTGGCGAAAAAACGCTTTGATGCTTTCTTTGCACGCTGCATTATTTCATGTGTGGTCATTTATCCTTCCTCCCGATAAAGCGTGTTCCGACGGGCTTCCCTTCGATAATGTCATAAAGAACCGCCGGGTCGGTACCGTCGGCAATTACCATATCGCATCCGCCGGATGTCACTATTTCCGCAGCGCGCAGCTTTGTAGCCATGCCGCCGGTTCCGATCCCGGAGCTCGGGCAGCCGGCAAGCGCGTATATGTCGGGCGTCAGCTCGCGCACGACAGGTATAAGCTCCGCATTTTCGTCCTTGTGCGGGTCGGCGGTGAACAGGCCTTCGATATCCGAAAGTATCACGGTGAGATCCGCACCGATGCTTTCGCCCACAATTGCGGCAAGCGTGTCGTTGTCGCCGATAACAAGCTCGCTCGTGGCGACGGTGTCGTTTTCGTTTATGACCGGCAATACCTTCAAAGCAAGCAGCTTTTCGACGGTGTTGACAAAATTACCGCGGCGCGCCGGATCGTTTACATCCTCCGCCGTGAGCAGTATCTGTGCGACGGTGTGGTTGTATTCCGAAAAAAGCTTGTCGTATGTATACATCAGCTCGCATTGACCGACAGCCGCGGCAGCCTGCTTCAATGTCAGCTCGCGCGGGCGTTCGGAAAGCGAAAGCTTGCCCATCCCCATCCCGACGGCGCCTGAGGAGACGAGTATCACCTCAAAACCCGCATTTTTTATATCGCTTATGACCTTGCAAAGCGTTTCCATATGGCGTATGTTCAGGTTGCCCGTCGAATACGCCAGCGTAGATGTTCCTACCTTAATCACAATTCTCATATCATGTCTCCTCTTATGATATCCATTGTAACTTTAATGCGTTAAAAAAGCAATAGACGAAAGCAAAAAATGTGTGTTGAATTACCGATCCGGTTATGTTAAAATGGCAAAAAGGAGGGTATGAAAATGCTTTTTCTTACCGCGAACGCAACTCCGGGCGCCGCAGTCATAAGCTGCGGAGGAAAGACCGCCGCAGCAGTCTCGTTCAACGGCGATACATTCGAGCTTCGCCTGTTCTGCGATTTTTCGCCCGTACCGCTGCTTTTGGCGGCAAACGCAAAACGGGGCGACAGCATTTCCGCCGCGATATACCCTTACCGTGCCGAGCTTTACAAAAACGGCGCGCTTGCGGATGAGGAATGGCCGTCAGGCAGGCTTTACCTCACGCAAAACGCGGAATGCGACGGCGATATCGAATGCACCGTTGCCGAAATGCCCGACGGCAAGCCGGACACCGCCGTACTTCACGGCATGACACTTGACGAATGCCTCCCCGCCGGCGTGAACGCAGGCGACTGTATGCCCTTTGCCGATGACGGCGTATTTCACCTCTTTTTTCTTTATGACCGCCGCCACCACGGGAGCAAATGGGGGCTGGGCGCACATCAATGGGCGCACATATCCACGCGTGATTTCGAGCATTGGACAAAATACCCGCTTGCCGTACCGATAACCGACCCGTGCGAAGGCTCGATCTGCACCGGTTCGGTCATACGCTGCGGCGGAAGGCTGCTTGCCTTTTATTCGGTGCGTATGTCCGATCGCTCCGCCGCAAGGCTTTCCTGGGCTTTTTCGGACGACGGCATTACATTTGAAAAATCCGGGCGTTACTTCCGGTTGCCGGAACGTTACGATGCCGTTTCCGCACGCGACCCGTTTGTGTTTTACTACGGCGGGCGTTACCATATATTTATAACCACCTCGCTTGCGGAAAACGGGCGCGGATGCCTTGCACATTTTTCCGCAGACATTCTGCCGACAAGCGCATCCGGAATGCGGGATGAAGGGCCGGTGCTCGTTTCGGCAGACAGCCGCCAGCCGGAATGCGCCGACAGGTTCGAAATGGGCGGGAAATATTACCTTGTTTATTCCTACGGAGGGAAGGCGACCTATGCCTTTTCCGAAAGCCCGCTTTTTGCGGACGGAACGTTACACCTCCCGCCGGAGGGAACCCGCATCCCCTGCGGCAACGTGCCGAAATCCGCGCTTTTCCGCGGCAGGCGTATATTCGCCGGCTTTGAATGCGCGCCCGGGGGCTGGGGCGGCAGGCCGGTATTCGTACAGGCAATGCAAAATGCGGACGGAACGCTTCGGTTCGCTCCGCTTGAAAACATAAAAGACACAGGAGAACATCAATGAATACGACAGAAAGAGTATGTGATTTTCTGAAGAAGGCGGAAACCTATTACCTTGCCACGGCAGAAGGCGATCAGCCGCGCGTGCGCCCCTTCGGCACCGCGCACATTTTCGAAGGGCGGCTTTATATCCAGACCGGCAGGAGCAAAGCCGTCGCCGCACAGCTTGCCGCCAACCCGAAAGCCGAAATATGCGCCATGCTGAACGGCGATTGGCTGCGCGTATCCGGCGAGCTTGTCATGGACGACAGAATGGAAGCACGCGTTTCCATGCTGAATGCTTACCCCGAGCTCAAAGCGCTTTACACGCCCGAATCCACGGAGGTGCTTTACTTCCGCAGCGCGACGGCGGTGTTTTCCTCCTTCACAAAGCCGCAGGAGGTTCTGAGCTTTTAATTTGCACCGAATTAAAAAATGCCTTCGGAACAATACCGAAGGCATTTTCTTATTGCCCTTTGATATTAACATCAAGCTGGTTGAACGGAATGGTTATGCCGTTTTTATCGAACGCCGTTTTGACGTTTTCGAGCATATATGCTCTTACCGTCCAATAATCGCCGTTTTTGCACCATAGCTTGGAAAGCAGGTCGATACTGCTTGCCGATTGCTTATCCATGCAGACGGAGGGTTCGGGTTCGCTCACGACAAGCGGGCAGGAGCGCGCCACAGATAAAATTATATCGCGCGCGGCGCCGAAATCATCCGAATAGGATACCGAAAAAACAATATCCACCCGCCTGAGCGGCTTTTCGGAATAATTTACGATCTCGCTCGTGGAAAGCTTGCCGTTGGGCAGATACACGACCTTGTTGTCGACCGTCCTGAGCTTTGTGCTGCACAGCTTTATATCCTCCACCGTGCCGGAATAACCGCAGGCTTCGATATAATCGTCATCGCTGAACGGGCGCGTTATAACAAGCAGTACCCCGCCCGCGATATTGGAAAGCGTGCCGTTTACGGCAAGACCGACGCTCACGCCCAGCGAAGCGATGACCGCCGTAATACCGCTTGTATCCAGCCCGAGATAGCCGATAAGGCAGATAACGACAAGCAGCTTCAAGCCGATACGCACCGCCGTTGCGATAGCGCGTGCAAGCGTTTTATCCTGCTTTCTGCCGACGATACGGGAGGTGTGCTTTTCGGCGATACGCTTGCCCAGACGGTTTATCAGCGCGAACGACACCGCCATGACCAGCACGGCGACAACAAGCTTTATCCCGGTTTGCGTTATCCAGCCGGAAACCGTGCTCCAAAGCGTTTCCCAATCCATTTTATACCTCCTCCGCCGCGGCGCGAAGCTGCGCCATGCGTTCCTTTATTCGTTTACAGCCTTCAAGTGCATCCTCCGTGCCTGAAACAGCCTGTTCCATCGGGCAGACGCCGTTTCCCGCACGATTGATTATTTGCGGGACAAGCACGCCGTATTCCGCGCGGATACCCTTTGATTCAAGATAATCCCTGCCGCCCTCGGACATGACCGCGCCGTAAACGGCGCTCACGCCGAGCAGCGAAAACAGCATTGCCGACGCCCTGCCGACGATTTTGTCCGCAGCCGAAAACCCACGGCAATCCGCGCCGGAATCCAGAAGCCCGACAAGCGGTTTCACGCCGCGTTCATCCGAAATTATCCGCTTTTCGCCGCGGCAAAGCACGACCGAATGCCTGCCGAGCATTTCGCGGGCAAGAAGGATATCAGTCATTCCCCGCCCCGCGCTTTATGGCTTTGCCGATGATAACGGCAGCAAGCGGTACGGCTGCGGCGAGTATGACAAGCCCCGGAATTCCGCCGCGGACAACGGCAAGAGCCGCGGAAAGGTTTTTGATGTTCATCAGGACATATACCGCCCTGCCGCAGACAGCCGCCAACGCGCACACCGGGAATGCCTTGCGGAGATCGCCGTATATCGCGCCGGAAAACGCCCCGGATACAAGTGCAAATACGGCAAGCTCGACGATCATGTAAGGAAGCCTTGCGGCGGCGGGCATCGGGTTGCCGAGCGAAAGCGTGACAAGATAGCTTACCACCGGCGAAGCAACGGCGACACAAACGCCCCAGACCCTGCCGAGAAGCACGCCGCCCAGCAGCACGGGGATATACATCGGCAGGAATTTCGACCCGCCGGCGGCGCCGTAAAGCGCGTGGACAAGCTGCGGGAGCAGCACGGAAGCGGCGATAAGCGCCGCAGAAACGGCGGATTTCACTCCGGCCGCATGCGCACGCGTGATATTTCTTTGTTTAAGTGCGTTTTCAAGCATTTTCTTTCTCCTTTTCGAATGTCTTTGCCACCTGCTCGAGCAGTGAACGTATGGGAAGATTCTGCGGGCACACCTTTTCGCATTTGCCGCATTTTATGCAATCGGATGCCTTGCCGCCGTGGGCGGTATGTACGCCGTAATAGGAATCGGCATTCCAAGCGTGGAATATAATCTTCGCATTCAGGCAGGAAAACAGATCCGGTATCTGTATCTTCTTCGGGCAGCCCGCGATACAGTAGCGGCAGGCGGTGCACTGGATAAGGTTTTCGGAACGGAATATCCCGCAGACCTTGCTTACCGCTTCCCTCTCGCGCACGTCAAGCGGTTTGAAATCCTTCATGGAAGCGATATTGGAGCGTGTCTGTTCGAGATTGCTCATGCCGGAAAGCACCATGAAAACGCCCTCCTCGCCGGCGGCGAAGCGCAGCGCATAGGAAGCATAATCCGAATTGCCGAGCGCATCGAAGACCGCCTTTGCATCATCCGGAAGGTTTACAAGATTGCCGCCCTTTACCGGCTCCATGATGATCATCGGCTTGCCGTGCCTGCGGCATACCTCCGCACAGCGGCGGGATTGAACGGCAGGATCGTCGTAATCGATATAATTAAGCTGGATCTGCACGAATTCGAGCTGCGGGTATTCGGTAAGTATCGTTTCCAGCACCTCCGCTTTATCGTGGAAGGAAACGCCCAAATGCCGTATTTTCCCCTCGCTGCGCAGCTGTATCGCCTGTTCATAGGCGCGGCAGCGCTTGAAATGCTCGTACCTTTCGCGGTTCTGTGCGTGCATCAGATAGAAATCGAAATAGTCCACGCCCATTATTTCGAGCTGGCTTTCGAAGAAGGGGCGCACCTCGGATTCATCCCTGAAATAGTTGCCGGTGAGCTTATCGGCAAGCACGAAGGCATCCCGCGGGTAGCGGTCCACAACGCATTCGCGCACTGCGACTTCGCTTTTGCCGTCCAGATAACCGTGGGCGGTATCGAAATAATTGAAGCCCGCCGCAATGAATTCATCCGCCATCCGGCAGAATTCGGCATTGTCGACCGCTTCGCCCTTCATCGGAAGGCGCATACACCCGAAGCCGAAGTTCTTTTTCACATTTTCAAAGCAAGACATTATATTCACCTCCGCTGATATTTCCGCAAAGCGGCGCTATACATACAGAGTATCACGATTTTTTCTTGTTTTCAAGTATGCACCGGCAAAAAAATCCGTCTGCGCCGTAATACTATGCCGCACAAAAAACACTTGCATTTTTCCGCCGGAAGAGTAATATATATATATCAAACTGAAACCCCGACGGCAAACTGCCGCCGGGGTGTATGTTTTTCAACGGAAGGAGTTGCTCGGAATGCCCGAATTCATTTACGAAAAGCTGAACCCGCCGGTATCCGCGGCGGGGGTGATAATATCCGTCGCACTGATGCTGTTTGCCGGTTTTGCAATGACGCGTGTCACAAAGCTTCTGCATATCCCGAACGTAACGGCTTACATAATCGCCGGGATCCTGCTCGGGCAGTACGGCTTATCGCTCGTGCCGCAGGATATCGCACAGGGCATGGATTTTATCGCCGATATCGCGCTTGCCTTTATCGCCTTCAGCGCGGGTGAATTCTTCCGGTTCGACGAACTGCGGCATAACGGCGTTCGCGTGGCTGTAATAACCGTTTTCGAATCGCTCATGGCATCGCTTTTCGTTTTTGCCGCGGCATATTTCCTGCTCGGGCTCGGCGCCGGGTTTTCCGCCGTTCTTGCCGCGCTTGCCGCCGCAACGGCGCCCGCCTCCACCGTTGTCACGATAAGGCAGACAGGCGCTTCCGGAAATTTTGTGAGTACGCTTTTGCAGGTGGTCGCTATGGATGATGCGGTAGGTCTTATCGCATTCAGTATCGCGATATCCGTCTCCATGTCTCTCGGCGCGGGCGGGCTTGACGTTTGGAGCGTGGCAAAGCCGCTGCTGGCAAACCTACTTGTGCTTTTGCTCGGTTGTGCGTTCGGTTTTCTGATAAAGCTGCTCATGCCCTCACGCCGCTCGACCGACAACCGCCTGATAATACTTATCGCGGTGCTTTTCACCTTCTGCGGCGTGTGCGCATTGCTGGATACCTCGCCCCTGCTCGGCTGTATATCCATGGGCGCGGTGTATATCAATATAACCGGCGATTCAAAGCTGTTCCGGCAGCTGAATTATTTCAGTCCGCCGGTGCTTTTGCTTTTCTTCGTCCGCTCCGGGATAATTTTTGATCTCGGTGCGCTCACCGGGGGCGAAAAGCTCGGCAGCTGTCCGCTGTTCCTTGTCGGGATAGTTTACTTTATCACCCGTATCGCGGGGAAATACGTCGGTGCATTTGCCGGCTGTGCGGCGGTAAAAAGCGAAAAAAGCCTGCGGAATTACCTCGGTCTGGCGCTTATCCCGCAGGCGGGCGTGGCGATCGGGCTGGCTGCGCTCGGCGCAAGAACGCTCGGCGGCAGCGAGGGCGCGGCATTGCAGACGGTCATACTCGCGTCCAGCGTGCTTTATGAGCTGATCGGCCCCGAATGTGCAAAGCTTTCGCTTTATCTTTCGCATTCCTACCCCATAAAGGAAACGGATCGCAAAAAAGAGCTTCCCCCGCGCACGGAAAACGTGTCGGAGGAAGAAAAGGCTTTTCTCGAAGCGGCGCAGGAGCATTGCGGAATGACTGCGGCGCCGGGCGATACGGTTAATCTATCGCCCGTGGAAGATCCCAACGAAATACCGAAGCAAGCAGACGAAGGGCAAACACAACGGCAATGCCGAGCACGGCGCTTACAACGCCGCCCGCGCCGGCAACAATGCGGAGAAGGTAATAAACGATACCGCCGCACATGGAAGCAACGGCATAAATGCGTTTGGAAAGCACAAGCGGCACCTCGCGCACGACGATATCGCGTATTATCCCGCCGCCGATACCGGTTGTCATACCGAGAAACACGGCAAAGAAGGCGTTATCTCCATACCCTGCGGAAACGGCGGTGTTGATACCGACAACGGTGAAGACCCCCAGCCCCAGGGCATCAAAGATATTGTTCACCCTGTCTATCGCAGGGAGATTTGCGGTATCCCTCCCGCCGATAAGGCGCGCTGCGATAAACACCCCGCAGGCTGTTGCCACGGCACAGATAACATAAATGTATTCGCGGAACATCACGGGCGGCAGGTTCGCAAGCAGCATATCGCGCAGAACCCCGCCGCCGAGCGCGGTTATAACGGCGCAGAATATCACGCCGAAGATATCCAGCCGTTTGTTTATGCTTATCACGGCGCCCGAAACGGCAAAAGCCACCGTGCCGATTATTTCGAGCGCAAGAATCAGATTTTCCATGATATCCCCTCCGTTACCCGCGATATTATAGCAGATAATCACCCGCATTTCAATATATTCCGCGCGGTTCGGAATGTGCATGGGCGGAAAAAGCGCACGCTTTTACGAAGCGCGCGCTTTTTCTTTATTTACCTTATCTCATCGCCGTGCTTTTTGCGGCGGTATGAACAGCGATTGCTCCTTCTTATCGAGAATGCCTCCGAGCACTGCGTCTATGCGATAGGTCCACTGCGTTTTGCCGTCGTTGAACACGAACTGATAGTACGGTGTCTTGATTCCGCCGTCTACAAGCTCTTCTGCGGTAAACACCACCCTGCTTGCGTCAGAGCAGCCGGAGTCCTCTAATGCGGTTTTCCTTGCAACCTCTATGTGGATATAGCGTCGGTTGTAGATGATCTCGCCCGTCTTCGCGTCGACCTTGTAGCTGTACTGATACTTTACCGTGTAAAATTCCAGCACCCAGCAGGGACGACCCTGATTGCGGCTCAGCTCCTCCTTGGTAAAGACAACCTTTTCCGACCCGGAGATTTCGGCATCTGCCAGCGCAATGGCTCTTGCTTCCTCGAGGGATATAAACAGTGTCGCTTCATTTTTTGCAATGATGTCGCCGTTTATCGCATTGATACTGTATGTCCACTGCGTATAATCATCTCTGAATACAAGATGGTAGTAGGGATATTTGATTCCTTCATCAATAAGTATTGCTTCGGTAAATGTAACCCTTGTTGCGCAGCCGGCGTCCTCCAGAGCAATCGCCTTTGCCTTCAACATGCCGATGTATTTTGTGTCGATAACAACGGAGTCAACCTCCTTCTGCAATCCGACAAGCTCATCCAGCGGCAGTTTCACGAGAACTTCCGCCGACAGGTTACTGTTTTTCGCCGCGTCACTGACAAGCTTTGCCTTTCCCTGCGAAATGCTGTACTTTTTCGCAAGGGCTGCATCGTCGGAATTATCCGATTCGGAAACATAAACCAGAGTATGCACGGAGGTTTCTTTTTCAAGCATCCTGCGAACATCTTCCGCCACAGCTTCTTTGAGCTTGCCGTTTTCGCTTAACTGCCTGTCGAAAGAAATCAAAACCGTGTCGTTTCTTTCCATATATCCGCTGATTTTATATATGGCAAGCGTGATGGATATTGCATTTTCCAAACTTTCGCCCTTCAGAGACGCTTCGCCGAGTACTTCCTTTGCGTCATCGTTCAGAAAACGCACCGACTTGACATTTCTTTTTCTCGTAATCGTGTATTCTACCCCGGGGTTAATCTCCATCGTTACTTTCCCCGCTTCTTGATTTCCGAGTACAATCGGGATAACGGTGCCGATGCCTATCATTAAAACCAGACATGCCGCCAGCGCTGCAATCCATTGATGGCGAATTTTTTTACGGTGCATATACACCTGCGGGTCAGCTCCCGAAATCAACCGGTCGTCTATCTGACCGATGGCATTCAACAGTCTTTCTTTTTTCATAAGTGAACACTCTCCTTTTCAAGTTGTTTTTTCAGTTCGTTACGCATACGAAACAATAAAACCTTAACATTGCTTTCGCTCATTTTGTAAGAATCCGCAATATCCTGTATTGAACACAGATACCAGTAGCGGCGGATAAAAATATTACGGTTCTTCAGAGAATGAGCGTACAAAAAGCGATTGATTACGGACACTATCAGAGCATCTTCCACTGCCTGCTCCACATCCGTATTATCGGATATACAATTTTCCAGCTCGGACAGGGCAATTTCAACCTGACCGTAGCCTCGTTTTGCGACGGTATTGCGTTTGTAACGGTTGAGTGCGAGATTACGGGTGATTTTTCCGAGATATGCCGCCAGATTATTCGGTTTTTGCGGCGGAATGCTGTTCCATGCGCCCAGATATGTATCATTCACGCATTCCTCCGCATCTGAATTGTTAAACAGAATGTTGTAAGCGATCGCGTGACAATAATTGCCGTATTTATCCGCAGTTGCGGATATCGCATTTTCTTGTCTCGCAAAAAACAAAGCGATGATTTCAAGGTCATTCATGTTTTTCTTCCTTTCTTTGCGCAACGCCCTTCACCTGTATAGACAACAAAAATTCCGTTGCGTTACAGAAACGCGGTGAATTTTTTCATCTTTCCGGCTCAGGAACAAAGTCGCAAAATAGAATCTTTCATTTTGTTTGACTCTTACGGGTAAACAAAAAGCACAGGGAAAAATTTCTCTGCGCTTGCGATGAAAGCGATGCATCGGAGACGGCTCCTGCTTTTCATAGTGTTAAACCGGCTCGTTCTTGCTTTGCATGTTATTATGGATAAAGTGCTCATTATTGTCTTGCATTCTTCGACAAGCGATATATTGGAGAAGGCAGAACGATATGCGGGCGAAAATGTTTACATCTTTATCATAGCAGATAAATGCGGTGTGTTCAAGCGGATTTTATTTTCTGTACGCTGTTTTTTACGTTAAATTAGTTTCCGCGGCTATTTTTGCAGTCGTTTGACAAGCAAAACACAAAAAATGGCAGAAGATGTGCAAAACCATCGCACTTTCTGCCCTTAAAAATGGGTACTGCAGGGTTCAAATCCTACAGGGAGCCGTTTTTTGAAATGATACCTTACCAAAAGGACAGGCAAAAATCGCCTGTCCGTTTTCTATCGAAACAATACCAAAAAACGCGGCGGTATAGTTCCGAACATTGTTCCGCATATTGTTCCGATAGAACTTCAAAAACCCTTATTTTGTGCCGCAGTAGGCAAAGAAAAAGACGATTCACGTCCACAGAAAAATATCCGACAAAATCTTGCAACAAATACCGCAAGTAGCATTGACATTTGATATGACATCCGGTATAATAACTTTGATATAACTTGTTATATTGGCCGGAGGTATCAATGCGGAAACTGATTAAAAGCATAAGAGAATACATGGGGCTGAGCCAAACCGAATTTGCGGATAAAATCGGTGTCACATTTGCAACCGTCAACCGTTGGGAAAACGGTCGTGCGATTCCGACCAAACTGGCACAGACAACCCTTTATGAATACTGCAAGGAGCATGGCGTCCCCGTTTATCAGATGATTCTTGAAAAAATCAAAGCAGATACCGATGCAGTCTCCCTCGATGGAGACAGAATACTGCTTTACCATGGTTCAAAGTCAGGTATCATCGGCGAGATCGCTCCGAAGAGTCGTGAAATGTGTGATTTCGGCAAGGGCTTTTATATGGGTACCGACCCGGGTCAGCCGCTCACGCTGATCTGCGATTTTGAAAAATCCAAATTCTATGTTGTCTCCGTCGATATGAAAAACCTTGACACGATCGAAATCAAAGCCGAGCTTGACTGGGCAATGCTCGTTGCCTACCACCGCGGCAGAATGGAGCAGATCAAAGGAACGGCGCTTTATGATAAATACAGCAGGATCGATGCAGGAAAAGATATTGTCATCGGCAGTATCGCAAACGACAGGATGTTCTATGTCCTCGACAATTTTTTTACCGGCGTGATTACCGACATGGCACTTGTGAACACCCTGTCCGCGCTCAAACTCGGCAAGCAATATGTTGCCACCACCGAAAAGGCGTGCGCCGCTGTCCGCATTGAAAAAGAGATACCGCTTTCTCTGTTGGAACGCAGATTTTTACAGGACGAGAGTGACGCGAACCGTCAGAAGGGCGTTTCACTTGCCAATGATATTTGTAAAAATTATCGTCGCGACGGCAAATTTTTTGACGAAATTCTCGACGAAGCCAAGTAAAGGAGGAAACCATGGACGGCATTCAATTCAAACTGTGCGACATTCAGGGTAGGCTTTTTGAACTGTCCGGCGCAAAAGGATACGACAGCGCGACCTTCATCAAAGCGTTTATGACCTCCGAAACCGCCAAAGGGCTGGATTCAAAGTATAACCGCCTGCAGTGGGCGGGCGAGGAATATCTTCTTGCAGAGGTGGTCGATTCCGCAGAGCTGACACCCGGCGGGAAAGTCTATGATAAAGAAACGCTGTTCTGGAGCGGATACCTTTATCGCTTCTGGCATTTCGCCACGGGCGAGGACAGCCGTGAAATCTATAAGCAAGCCCCTGCCGAAACCATGAACCGCAATTGGCTCATCTTTCATACCCTCGCACCGGAAGTGGCGATTGAGGATCTGAAAGAGATTCATAGGCAGAGGAACGAGAAAACGGATTCGGAATGAATATGATTTACGACAAAACAAATTGATAGGAGAAAAACAATGGCTGAAAAAACAACCGCCGACATCGGCTTTGAAAAACAGATATGGGACGCCGCGTGCGTGCTGCGCGGTAATATGGATGCATCCGAATACAAAAACGTTGTGTTGGGGCTGATTTTCTTAAAATACATTTCCGACCGATTTGAGGAAAAACACCGTGAGCTGGTCGCGGAAGGTGACGGCTTTGAGGAGGACATCGACGAATACACATCCGAGGGGATTTTCTTTGTGCCGCAGGGCGCACGGTGGGGCGACATTGCCGCCAAGGCGCACACACCGGAAATCGGCACGGCGATTGACGAAGCCATGCGCGCGATCGAGAAGGACAACAAGCGCCTGAAGGACATTCTGCCGAAAAACTTTGCCCGCCCGGAGTTGGACAAACGGCGGCTGGGTGAGGTGGTCGATCTTTTCACCAACATCCGCATGATCGAGCACGGAGACGAAAAGGACATTCTCGGCAGAACCTACGAATACTGCCTTTCCAAATTTGCCGAGCAGGAGGGCAAGCTGGCAGGCGAATTTTATACGCCGTCCTGCGTGGTGCGCACGTTGGTAGAGGTTCTGCAACCCTATCACGGGCGGGTGTATGACCCCTGCTGCGGGAGCGGCGGAATGTTTGTGCAGTCGGCAAAATTTGTCGAAAGCCACAGCGGAAATATCAACGACATTTCGGTCTACGGGCAGGATTCCAACCCGACCACATGGAAGATGGCGCAGATGAACCTTGCCATTCGCGGGATTGATGCCGACCTTGGCAAATTCAACGCCGATACTTTTTTCAACGATTGCCACCCGACCCTGCGTGCGGATTTCATCATGGCAAACCCGCCGTTCAATCTCTCGGACTGGGGCGCGGACAAATTGGCGGACGATGTGCGGTGGCAGTACGGAATGCCGCCGTCCGGCAACGCCAACTTTGCATGGCTCCAGCACATGATTTATCACCTTGCGCCGAACGGGCGCATCGGCATGGTGTTGGCGAACGGCTCGCTGTCCTCGCAATCTGGCGGTGAAGGTGAAATCCGCAAAAACATCATCAACGCGGATTTGGTGGACTGCATTGTTGCCATGCCGACGCAGTTGTTCTATACCACGCAGATTCCGGTCTCGCTGTGGTTTCTCTCCAAAAACAAGAAGCAGAAGGGCAAAACGCTGTTTATCGATGCGCGCAAGCTCGGCACGATGGTCTCGCGCAAGAACCGCGAGCTGACCGACGCGGACATCCGGAAGATTGCCGACACCTACAACGCCTTTGCGGACGGCACGCTGACCGACCAAAAGGGCTTTTGCGCCGTAGTAACCACGGAGGACATCGCAAAGCAGGACTACATCCTCACCCCGGGGCGGTACGTCGGCATTGAGGAGCAGGCGGACGACGGCGAACCGTTCGACGACAAAATGAAGCGCCTGACCGGAGAACTCGCCGGGCTGTTTGAGAAGTCGCACGAGTTGGAAAAGGAGATCCGCGAGAAACTGGGGGCGATTGGGTATGAAATGTGAGTGGAAATCAATTGCCGTGATGAAAGGAGATAACGACATTGGAAGACAAAATCGGAAGAAGCGAACTTGTAGATAAAATTTGCTCATTGGTTGATGCTCTGAACGGTAATAATAACACCTGCTTGGCAATAAACGGAGCATGGGGTAGCGGGAAATCTTATGTTTTGGAATTGATCGAGGAGAAACTTTCCCAAAAGCAGGAGTATATCATTATTAAATACGACGCTTGGGAAAACACGTTTTATTACGATCCGCTGATTGCCATTCTGTCTTGCGTGATTGATGGGATAGAAGAAAAAATGTATTTGGCGGAGAGAACCGAAGAGCAGAGAAAAAAGGCCGCTGAAACAGGCGCTGATATTTTAGCAGAACTGTTGCCGTGGACCAAAAAACTAAAGACCGTTACTGATGGAATAAAGACCATTATCAAGGATTTTCATATTCCTATCGATACGACGGGCTTGAACGATTTCAAGTCGTATCAAAAATTGTTGAAGGAAACAAGGAAAATACTAAACGAGATAACGCAGTCGGAAGAATACCTTGGAAAGCAAACAAAGCTTATTGTCCTTGTTGATGAGATTGACCGCTGCCTACCTGACGAACAACTCAAAAATTTAGAGCGACTTCATCATCTGTTTGAGGTGAAGAACTGTGCCGTTGTCGTTGCGATAAACCAAGCTTGTGTCGTAAAAACCGTTCAGACGATATACGGTGTCGACGGGTATGAATATCTGCGCAAGTTTTTCGATTTTACATTTCGGCTCGATACTTCGGCAGATGAATATCTGAAAAACTGGTTAGAAGAATACATCAAGAGCTTTGAAAAATTCCAAATCCCGGCAAACAAAGCGGAACCGTCGGTAAGATTGGCATATCAATGCCTGCTTTACGGTAGCGAAAAGGTGTTGGACAGAGCGGATAACCGGGAGCTTACCCGTTATTTCGAAGGCGTGATGAATATCTGCAATGACTACGGTTGGGAAAAGTTGAAACCGCATTATGTATTCTTCATATTGGTCGCTTTGTATATCCGCAAATTTATCTCGCCCACATTTTTGAAAGCGGATGAGGTTGTTAAAAATCAAGAAGAAACATCCGGTCGCTTTATTAAATCTCCCGGAAATGGAGACGAAATGTCGTATTACGATTATCTTGCGAAGTATTTGGGCTTTGATATAACGAAACCGCCAAAGGAACTCTCTCGATACTTGAAGTCAGAAAAGCATCTTGCCGATATAATAAACTCGTTTAACGAAACGGTTTGCTACTCGACGCAAGAACATTTTTACGGCAACGAAATGCGCGGGTTTCTCCATGATCCCACGGTTGATCCGGAGGGTTGCAAGGAATTGTGCCGACTTGTCGTTCTGTATGGCGGTGAGCAGGAGAGGCAGGGAATGTCCATGCTCAATGCTGGAAGTGAACGACAATGACCTTACAAATGCGTTGAACGAATGAGGAAGTATTATGTTCGAATGGATTACAAAAACACTTGGAGAAGTAACATCATACATTTCAAAAGGGATACCACCTAAATATGCAGAAGAGAAAGCCCAAAATACAATAAGGGTATTAAATCAGAAATGCAACAGGAACTATGAAATATCCTATAATGAATCGAGGTTACACGATCTAACGGCGAAAGATGTACCGCCGGATAAATACCTTCGCCCTGGAGATGTTTTGGTTAATTCAACCGGAAGCGGAACCGCCGGTCGCGTGGCGCAGATTTTAAATATATCTACGCCCACTACTATCGATGGCCATATGATTTTGCTAAGGTCCGCTGATGAAATCGACCCGCTGTATTATGGATATTTTGTAAAAGGTTGTCAAAGTAAAATCGAAACCCTTGCGGAAGGTTCAACGGGGCAAACAGAAATAAATCGTCAAAGATTGCAAGATGAAATAGTAATTAGTTTTCCTAGAGAAAAGCAGTTACAAAAGAAAATCGCCGCCATTCTTTCCGCACTGGACGAAAAAATCGCAATAAATCGGGCGATAAACGATAATTTAGCGGCTTAAAGGTTGATGTCAGAGACATCAAGTTCGCCGGACATCAATTTTGGCAGTAACGTATCACGCAAAGAGGATAGCTTTTCATTTTCATTCTGATTAGCCCATATTTTTTCAAAGATTGGCTCAACCGTAGCTGTAAATAGTGTCACTATTTTTTGCGAGGGAACAAGTATTTCTGTTTTTTGAAAATCAGGTACTGTGAGTTGTTGTTGCGTTGTTCCTGTTCCAGTAATGTGAAGCTGTTTTAGCCATAAATAGAGGTATTTTGCAGAAACAATTTCTGTTTTTGGTATCAGAGTTACTAAACGCACGATTGGCACATAAGGAATATGACGCAAACACACAAAACCTATTGTTCCACGAGCTGATACAGTCACGCTTTCTTCGGATATTTTGGGTTTGTCAGTAAATCCGTAAAGCCCCTCATTGCTCAATCCGTTTGAGTAAATCGGATATTCATACAAATCAGTTTTTATTGGGGATACATTTTGAGGTTTATCTCCACCTGCACCCATTATAGAAACATTACCAAGCGTTGATAACGACCAGTCGCTTGGCTTTCGATTACTGAATGGTTCGAAATCAATAAACCACGACTTGAATATCGCTTGAGCTTGCTGCTCTAAATTATTGTTTATAGATTACATGACAGGTATGGAGGTCAAAAATGTCGAAAATTAATATAGATATTGAGCATATAAAAACGCAACTTCAAAACATCGGATATATTGTAAACGATATCGTTGTCGGAGACAACAACGGAACTAATTGGAAAATCACGTTTTCCAATAGTGGAGCTGTTGCTACTGTCTATGATTCCAACAAGGTGAAAAACACGGTTGTAAATGGGAAATGCAATCAAGCAGAAAAAGAACGGCTTAAAGCAATCATTGATGGGCTTAAAAGCGGAGAATATACAGCAGATCCGCTTAATGAAACTATTGTAAAGCTGATACTTTCCAGAAAAGAAGATTACTATTATGATTTCAAAGAAACACAATATGGGAAAAATAAAAAGTATGATTTGCTGCACGATATCATTTGCCTTCTGAACAATACAGCGAATAGAGAGGCGTATTTGATTATTGGGGTAACAAATGATTATGAACCTATTGGAGTAGAGCAAAGCATTGAGAGCAACAATTTGGTTGACTGGTTCAAACATCTTGCCTTTGCAGGAAATGTTGTACCTGACATTGAGGTCAAACACCTGTTTTATACATATAAAAAAATTGATGTAATTGTCTGTAAGCCTTCTTTCAATGTGCCATACTATCTTGAAAAAAGAGAAGGAAAAGTAGAACCTTTTCATATATATACACGCGTTGGCGATACTAACACACCAGTCAATGAAAATGCCTCTCATGAAGATGTATGCAAATTGTGGAAGTACCATTTTTCTAATAATTGACGATAGGGAGAAATAATTATGCCTTTCACCGAATCCACCTACGAAAACGCGGTCATACAACTGTTTGAATCCATGGGCTACACGCATATCTACGCGCCGGACATGGGGCGGGAGGACTTTTCCGACCCGCTTATGGATGGTGTTTTGCGTGACGCTTTGGTTCGCATCAATCGCGGCTTGCCGTTGGAGGCTATCGGTGAGGCACTCTCCAAAATCCGCAATTTTGAGGGCGGCAGTCTCGTGGAGAAGAACCGCGTCTTTACGGGCTATTTGCAGGACGGCGTGGAGGTCAACTATACCGTGGGTGGCGAGACCCGCGCGG
>ERZ824600.1844-NODE-1844-length-24370-cov-38.842731_pt1 | contig 24370 bp, 30 predicted proteins | sample MGYA00519933_ERZ824600 | MGnify/ENA primary metagenome ERZ824600 (study PRJEB31778, sample SAMEA3449178) | human gut metagenome | biome: human gut; feature: human-associated habitat; material: faeces | place: United Kingdom | collected 2010/2012 ... | reverse complement strand
ACTCTGCTACTCTTAAAATCGCTTCCTACTTTTATCGGTGTATCACTTTTTGTAGCAGAATTATTTTTTGTAGCAGATTTTCTGATACTTTCTCCAAGTCCCCTCCTCCGTCCCTCGCCCCTATCTGATACGCAAATTGGTCTGAGTTAGGCCGGTTTTCTGAACCCTTCTTTCAATTTCTCATGGCAGGGGGGGGATGCCTATCAATCCCCTTTCCCACCAAAAAAGCGGCACAGCATCTGCTGCACCGCCGTATTTATTCCTTTGTCGCGTTAGTCACTCGTCGCGTCCTGCCTGATCTTCCGGCAAATACTTGTCCTCGCCCTGATCCGACTTATCCCGCAGCACTTCCAGCAGCTTCCGCAGGAACGCCGGAACAGGCAGCCCCATCAGCCCGCAGTTCTCGATAATCGACAGCGCCTCATTCGCGATATAGAACAGCGCCGCCGCCGTCTGGCAGCTCACGCCCGTACCGATGACGTACCTGTCCACCAGCGTCGCCACCAGAATCAGCACCCAGATGAACATTTTCCGCGCAAGACCAATGAAGCCCGCCGTGCTGGACAACCGCCCACCGTCCGTCTTGGTGCTGCGTCCCAGCGCCGCGCAGATAAGTCCGCTGATGTAATCCACCACGTTCAGCGCCAGCAGGCACGTCAGCGCGCCTGTCCATGCGCCGCCGACCGCGCCCGCAATCGCGCCTACTGCCGCCGAAATCCACTTAATCACATCATCCCACCGCATTGTTCAGTACCTCCTCCAATACTTCCAGCGCACTTCTGAGACTATCCCGCAGCGCTTCCAGCTTCGCCCGCCACGCATCCGGCTCTTTCGTAGGCATATCTCCATCCGGCTGCTTCTGTGCCGTATCCAGTGCTGCCCACGTTGCTGTGCCGCAGATACCGTCTACCGTCAGCCCCTTCGCCGTCTGGAACGCACGCACCGCGCCCTCCGTCGCGCTGCCGAACACGCCATCCACCGCGCCGACATCGTAGCCACACGCTGCAAGCATCGTCTGAAGCTCTCGCACCTCATCGCCGCTTGCGCCTTTCCGCAGTGTCTTTCTCACCTTGATTCGCCCCGCTTTCTGAATTTCATCCGCCGAGTACAGACCGACCGGCACGGCGTAATGCGTCCAGCCCTGTCCGATGCTGCCGGTCTGCACACCAGCACTGCAATGGATAACCTGTCCTCTGCCGATGTGCATCCCGGTATGTTCCATCTTGTTTCCGCTTTGGCGGAACAGGCAGCAGACCACATCCGGCATATCCGCGATTTTTCCGCGCACTGCCCAGTTGGAAATGGTGTTGTACTGGCTCGTTGCGCCACCTCCGGCAATCTCGATGCCGACCTGCTTCAGCAGCCAGTGCGTGAAGCCGCGGCAGTCATACGCCAGCGCACCCTGCCACTTGCATCCAGCACAGCTTGTCCCGCCGCCATTCAGCGCCTGACATTTCTTCGTGATGTTGCCCGCGTGCGACGGATTGAGCCGCGCATACTTCCGCCGCAGCTCCGGCGTACACGGACTGCCCCACGCGCCGTAGACATACGGGTCGCCCAGATGTGCCCGCGCCAAGTCGATGATGGTTGTTGGCTTATTGCCCATGCAATTTCTCCTCCAGTCGCAAGCTTGTTGCAACTTCTCGCAACAAACTTGCTTTATTCCGCCTGGTTCACCCACGCCTGACACACTTCCTTCGTCATGCAACCCTTGTACACACGGAGCGAATGCAGCGTGCCCTCATAGAAGCGCCCGTGCGTGCCGCTCGCGTCCTGATACCCGCTGATAAGCGTGACTTCGCATTCGACGGAAGCCTCAATTTGCCGACATCGAGCCACGCGCCGTAGACGCAATTGCTTCCTCCAAGCGCTTAATCACAAGGAATACATCACGTTGATACGTCGCCGTCGCACCAGCACCATCGCTCACGCTGATGACGGTCGTCGGGGCGTAGGTGGTCAGCGCCTTGTACGCGGCAATTTCAGCGGCGGAAAGAGCGGTTTCGACGGGTGTTGCAAGCGGTACATAGATATATACCTCGTTCGCATCGAGGAACGCTTTGAAGTCGGAAACGGTCGTCGTGCCCCTTTCCGCGTAAGCGAAACCGATGATATTGCTGCTGCTGGTAGCAATGCCGCCTACGGTTTCACCGTTGATGGCAGCACTGAAATGCGTGCAGAATGTTCCTGCTGCATCGATGCCGTCGAACGTGCAAAAATAGCGGTCAACATTGGTTCCAGCCTTCATCCATTTCATCGAAGATGTCAGCTTGAATTTGGCGACCCGCTGCACATACACCCCGCGCGCCAAATCCACCTCATCGCAGACCCACTGCTGCCCGTTCTCGTCCGTGTAGTTCCCGCCGGATGTGACCGGGATGCCCGGCAGTGCGTTCGGCGTTTGCAGCGTCAGCGTCTGCGAATTGTTCGCGCCATCCGACACCGTGACCGCCACCGTTCCGCCGTCACCCGCGCTGACAATCGGCACGGGCGCGGTCGGGGTCGGAACGCCGTCCTGCGTGCTTTTGCCCATGACGTGCAATCCAATTAGGGGAGCGGCGAGCGCGTCTGAGACAGAAACAGACGTGCCGGATGCGCTACCGACAAGTTGTCCGCTCATACTGCCGCCATTTTCGCAGGCGTCCAAACGCTCATTGACTTTGGTAAGTTTCGCTTCCAGCGTTTCACCGTTCTCATCCATGACCGCCTTGACGTGCGTCCGCGGGAGCAGCTCTTCTCCGCCCTGCTTCAAGGTTTTGATTTTTGCCATGCTTGTCACCTCCTTACGCTTCCGCGAAAATGCTGTTGAGGGTATCCACGGCGGCATCGTCAATGCACTGGTTGTAGATGCGCACATCCATGATGGTACCCTTGACCATGCCCCATCCGCTGCCCCAGCCACCGATGTAGAGCGGGTCGTCGCCGTTGCCCGCCTGCGGATAGCCGAGCTTGTCGTTGTAGAGCTTGTTGTTGTCCAGATAGAATGTATAGTCGCCGTCGTTTTTGGTGATGACGAACGTGTGGTAGCCGTTGTCGTACAGCGTCAGCCCCATCTGTTCGGTGCTGATGGCGAAGCCGCCGCTGTTGCACATGACATTGCATTCGGGATACTGCGTGCCGCTGTCCAGTGTGGCGATTTTCAGCTGCGTTTTGCTGGTCTCCACCTCGCAGAACATCAGCGTGCCCCACTGCGTCGCATCTGCCGCGGTCAGCCCGTCGGCGAACTTGACCGCAATCGTCCACGTCGTCGCGCCCTCCGCGAAGGGCTTGAAGCCCGTATTGATAGCCAAACTGCCGCTGATGAGGTTCTTGGGTGATTTCAGCTTGTACGCCCATTTGCCAATCTCGTCACTGTCTACCACGGGCGTAACCGGGGTGTCGGGGGTATCCGTGCCGCCGCTGCTCGTCGTCTTGTTCAGCACGCGCGGCGCGACATATTCCCAGATAATCTTGCCAATCGCCATGTAGCCATAGAAACTGTAGTGGCAGCCGTCCCCGCTGTCCAGCACTGTTGGCACGCCGTTCTTCTTCGTGCCGTCCCACTGCGACGTTTCCGCGTACAGCAAGCCGCGGTCGCAAAGCTGCGGCAACAGGTCAATCAGATGCCCCGCGAACGTCTCCTTCAGCACCGCAATTTCTTCCGCCTCGTTCTGCGTGTATCCCTTGCGTTCCCGCGCATAGACAATCAGATAGTCAGCGGGGGAGACGTAATCGACGCACTTTTGCAGCTGCTCCACATAATCGCTAAAGTCGAGATTTGAGTGCTGCGCGTCCGAGCCGTATCCGCCGTTCGCGCCCATCCAGAAAATGTGCAGCCCGTTGCCCTTGTAGTGCTTCGCGCCGTAGGTAGTCAACTTCGTGTCCGCCGCCACGGTTAGCGCGTCGCCATCCTCCAGCCGCCGGATACGGATGTTCTGTCCATCCGTCGTATCACTGGCATAATCGCGGAAAAGCACACACGGCACATCATTCACATAGCAAGGGTTAATTCCGCAATCGCCGTATTTCAGCAGATGGGCGGTTCTGCCGCTTTCCAGCGACATACCGTTGGTGGTGTTGCCCACAACGACGCTTTCCGAGGAGCTTGCCGGAATCGTGCAGGCGGGCAGCAGAATCGCATCCGCGCCCATTCGCGCCATAATGGTAGGCACATTATCAGACAGAATGCCGAGGTTGACGGCATTGCAGCGCTCTGCAAGCACCTGCGGGTAGCTGATAAGATGCCAGCCGTTGACGTTGCCGCCAATGCCTTGGGTCAGGCTGTCGCCCCAGCAGTAGACGTTCAGCCCCTTGCCGCCGTTCTGCTGAATCTGCGCAAGAATATTGTTTCCCTTGTCCTCAATGGATTTCAGGATGGATTCTACGGAAGACTGGACATCTTCGGATGATGTAGGCTCTTCGGCGGTAATCATGTTGGTTTCGAGCTTTGCAATGCCCTCTTCCATTCGATTCAACTGCTCCGCCGACAGCACTTCCCCATCGCGGAAGTTCTGCTTTTGGTATGACATTTTTCTCCCCCCTCAACTGTAATTCAAACGCATTTTCCCCAAAATCGCCATTCCAAGAAGCGCCGTCTCGTTTGTCGTCGGCTGTTCCGGCTTATTATAAGTATCGGTCAGCACCGCACCGCGTGCATACATCACCGTCACTTTCTGGTTTTCCTGCTCAAGGCTAATCGTCAGCAGGCAACGTCCCGGAACTGCATAGCAGAACTGCGGCAGCAGAACGCTGATTTTGTCCTGCGCCACAGTTCCCGTGATATTCATTGTTTTTCCGTCCGCTCTGGTAAAGGTAGCAGACACCCTGGCATCGTTTAGTGCCACATTTTCGTTTACCCCGCATTGTAGCACAATTTCGTGCGCCAACGAATCACCTGAAGCAAACACAGGCAGGAGTACCTTCTGCATCCCGCGTCGAAGGTTCAATTGATAGGCAAGCCGTGCTGTAATCGTCACGTCTTTCCCCCTTCTTTCTTCTGTTTCTCCTGCTGAACCTTGGAAATTCCCGCCACCAGATAGTCAATACATACCGTCAGTAAACGTACATTCCCTGCCGGTTCGTCGCTGACGTGCAGCCGCCGCAGTGCATCCAAAAGTCGCTGCATTTCCTGCTCATCCATTCAATTCCCCCCCTGTTTTATGCAAACGTAAAGACTTGCTGTTTCGTCTTGCCGTTACTAATTTTAACGGTCACGCGAACCCTGCCCGTGTCAGCACCCGCACTAATATCTACGCAGGTGATTTCGCCAATGGTCACGTCGCTGCGACCCGCGCTGTACGCACCAGACGCATCGACTGACACCGAATGCTGGCTTGTCTCCCTGTTGCTCAGCGTGATGTCCAGGTCTGCCATGACCGTCTTTGTCGCTGCATAGTAGCTTTCTCCGTATGTTTCCAGCGCTTGCACATGCACCGATGATGCTCCTTCTCTCCTCGCGGCATCCAGAGCATCATCGTAGCCCGGCATGTCGCTCAGGTCAAAAGTTGCATCGGCAGGTGCAAAGAACTGGCACGATGTTCCCCCGATTGTCAGCGTATGCTGCGCAACCGCCGTTTCTCCGACATGCACCGCACCGAACCACCCATTGTCCGCGTTGATGGATTTCGGGCCGGAGACAGCATCAGCCACCAGCGTCCCCACTCTCAGCCGGTCAATCGTTGCCGTACCCGATTTTATGCGATCCAGTTCGCCGGACAGTGCTTTGAAATCACTCATCGTCGTGTAGCCGGACAAGTCGATTCTGTTGGCGCTGATAACCGCTCCGTCGCTGCTCAAATTGATGGCGCTGATGATTCCGTCTTTGCTGACTTTCAGGTCAATTGCCGCATTCGCCGCATCAATCGACGCTTCTGCGTTGCTCATGCGCGTCGCCAGCCCATCGACATCCGTCTTGCTGGCTTTCAGTTCGATTGCGCCGTTCGCGGCCTTGATGGATGCCTCCGCCTCCATCAAGCGATTGCCCAGCGTGTCTGTCACTTTCTTGTCCGCTTTCAGATCGATAGCGGCATTTGCGCCGTCAATGTTGATTTCCGCCGCATTCAGCCTGCGCAGGGCGTCGTCCATGTCGTTTTGACTGGCTTTGAGCTGTATCGCTGCTTGCGCTGCATCAAGATTCGCTTCCGCAAGGCTCAGCCGCTGGTTCATGCCCTCGACAGTTTGACTGCTCGCTTTCTGTTCGATAGCAGCTTCCGCCGCGCTGATGCGCACCTCTGCCGCATTCGTCTTGTCCCTCTGCGTGCCAAGGTCGGATTCCAGCCTTGTCGTCCGAAGGTCGATTTCTGCCTTTGCTGCATCCAGCTTGATTTCGACATCCGAGGTTTTCTGCTTGTTGTCCTCTACCGCCACGGCATGGCGCTTCAGCATTGCATCGAACTGCTCCTGCGAAATCGTCAACGCCTGCATAGCGGAATCATGCTGGCTTGATGTAACAAAGCTGTCCTTGCCGCCATCCGTCCACGGATCGCCCAGCTTCAATTGCGTATATCGCTGCCCCAGCACGTCCCAGGTGTACCCGCTGACCTGTTTTTTCAGTCGGAATCCAGTCAGCGCGTTCTCGACCGTGATTTGCGCGTAGAGAAACGCATCTTGCAGACGAAAAAGGGTTGCGAACTGCTCCGTTCGGCTCAAGTCGATGTATTCGACCGTCCCCGACTGCTCTGGCGCGCCTACACCGGCATCCAGCTTCTCCTGCGCTGCATCTCGAAGCAAGTCATAGACCTGCTCCAGCGTCAGCGCTTCCTTCGTGCCATCGTCCCGCGTGCGCTCTTGCCCGACCCGTGCGCCCGACACCGCCCATGTATACACACGCGGCATTGCGTATTCGTCAATTTCCGGCGCGTCGACGTTCTTCTCCGGCAGATAAATCACGTCGCCGTTTGTATCCTGTCCCGTCGGGATCAGGCGCGTGTATGTTTCCGTCGTGTCCCGGTCTACTGACAGCGCCGTCAAATTCACGTCGCGCCGGATAATTAGCCCGCTGTCCAGCACATCCGACGGCAGCAGGTAAATATCCTGATTGTCTCGCAGCAGCCGTGCCCGCGCCTTGCGCACGAATCCGCCCGTTTGGTCAAGCAATGCACGGATGACGTTGATTCGCCCCCACGAAATGCGCAGCTGCTTGTCCAACTCGATGTGCAGGGCAAACGCGCCAGCGCCACCCTCGATGGCGTTCCAGAGCTTTTCGCCTGCTTCCCTGGCGGAAATCTTCTCCGTCGTTTCTTCTTCCTGATGCAGAACATAGTAACTCAGGTCATAGGTAATATGACGCGCCTGAATTGCAATCGTCAAGCCGCCGTCCTGCACCGTTGTCGCATGGATGCGGAAGCGCTGGCGCTTTCTTGCCGCTCCCACCGGCACAGTCGCCACAACCTGCCGATCCAGCAGGGCAAGCTCCCAGCCCGTACCGTCTGCAATGGGAATGGCAGCCGTCAGCACATAATCCCCGCCCGCTGCCTCCGTGACTTCGCACTCCGTTGGGCTGATGACACCAAGCCCTGCTCCTGCACAGTCGGCATCACGGGCATCGTATACTCGAATCACATCATTCATCGCTTGCCCCTCACACCCAGCGCGTTCGCACGTCCATCGCGCCGCCTGTCACATTACCGCTCAGGGACAGTTTCCATTCGCCGACCGGCAGCGTCAGACGGCTTCCGCTCATTTCCCTCGCAATCGGCGACGGCGCTCCGGTTTCATCACAGACAACGCCGGTTTCCATATCCAGCACAAGATTCCCTGCGCCGCTCACCTGCACACGCAGCGCGTTGCCTGCAATGGTGAGCGTGACCTCCCCCGCTTCCGGAATCGCCAGCTCAATTCGCGGATAGGCGGCAATGTTCCCCTGATTGAACCCCGCCGCACCCGTTGGAGAAATCTCCGTCATTGGCTCTGCAATCGCACTGCGCCGCAGCGGATTGCAAGTGAAGATGGGCGTAAAAATCGTGTAGCTGCCAGGATGTCCCTCCGCTAATGCGGAGCAGTCGAACGCTTCTGACAGTTCCGCGTCGAAAACATAATCCAGCATACTGCCGAAGATCACCTCGCCGCGCCCGCACAGCCACGCCCAGACGCTTTCGCAGTCCGCCTCCGGCACGATGGCACATGCCGGTGCGTAGACAACATCCTCATAGGCATCGTTCCCCAAAAGGCGCAGCGTCCCCGACCTGCCCGGCACAGTGATTGCCTCTCTGCGCAGCGCCGGTCGATGGTACTGCGCCTGTTGGGTAACGATAACGCCCATTTGGCTCGCCCAGATGCCTTTCCAACAGAAGTCATCCGTCAGCTTTCTTTCCCTGAACATCGCCATTCTCCCCCTTTCTGCGCAGCCATTCGCGCCCGTATCCGCACAATTCGGGACAGGCGCTGCAATCCTCCAGACGGTGTCCGTTGCGGCAAATCATTTCGCGCAGCCGCTTTTGGCTCATCTGCGCCGGGTCATACAGCAGCGACGTGTCGATTCTCTCCGTCTGTTCTGCTCCCGCCATCTGCCCACGCATCCGCTGCGAGTTGTACGCGGCGCGGTATCTGCTGCAATCTCCTGCCATACACATCCTCCCCATTTCCTGTTCATCATAGCGTCTGCACCATCCATGCACGCAAGGTGTTTCTTCATTTGCTCATGTTTTTTCGTGCAATGTGTTGCATTTTTCGTGCAAATTGCGTATAATAGTATTGTCAGAAAGGAGTTGCATCAACATGACCACCACCAACATCAACATCCGCATGGACAGCGACCTGAAAGCGCAGGCGGACGCGCTTTTCGGAGAACTGGGAATGAACCTCTCCACGGCGTTCAACATTTTCGTTCGTCAGTCCATCCGCGACGGCGGCATCCCGTTTGAAATCACTCTCAACCAGCCCAGCAAGGACACCATTGCCGCCATGCTGGAAGCAGAAAGGATTGCGAAAGACCCGTCCGTGAAGGGCTACCATGACCTTGACGAACTTTTCGCAGAGCTGAAAAAGTGAAAGGAACAAAGCTGACTGTCAAGTTCACCTCTGCCTTCAAGCGTGATTTCAAGCTCGCCATGAAGCGCAACCGGAAGATTCAGCTGCTGGAAAACATCGTCGCCATGCTGGCCAACGGCGAAACGCTGCCGCCCGAAAACCGCGACCACGAACTGACCGGCAATTGGGTCGGGCATCGGGAGTGCCACATTCAACCCGACTGGCTGCTGATTTACCGCATCGAGGACGACGTTTTGGTGCTGACGCTGGCGCGGACAGGCACGCACAGCGACCTGTTCAGCAAATAACTGCACACAAAAAGAGGATGGTTCGCAGCCATCCTCTTTCTGTGTCACAGGTCGGTTCGATTGTTCTCTGCTTCCCAATCCACTTGGAAAGTCAGCGTTCCCTTTTCAGCGTCAACCACTTTTTTCAGGATGCGGCTTTTTCCGTCAGGACGGATAAACCCTGCATCCCGCGCTTCTTTGCTGCCGACCGTCGCAAAGTAAGCAGTGATGTGACCGTCCGTGCGCTTTCTCGGTGTCAGTCTCATTGCTTCTTGTAGAGCTTGTAGACCAGCACAACGAGAACCGCAGCGAGGACAACCTGAATCACGTCCAATGCGATTTCCATACTTGCCACCAATGAGCGATTATGATATAATCCAGATAGGTACGGGGGCTTGCGCCCCCGTACCCGGCGAATCTGTTACCGATTGAGAAGCTCAGAAATCAGCTTCACAACGGCGGCGACCAGATTCACCAGCGCCGTAGCGAGAACCAGCTTTGTGGAAGTGGCGTTCTCGCTGCGGCGTTTCTGCTGCTTGCGGCTCATTGGCTTTCCCTCCTTTCCTGTTTGATGATTCTATTATAGCATGGTGTTACACCATTGTCAAGAGGGTTTTGAATAAATGTCAGCAAAAATTCGCGGCTTCTATTGACTTTTAAGCTGACATTTATTATAATGGCGTTGTGGCACACGGGAGGTGATTGAATGAGTCCACGAACAGGGCGGCCAAAAGTCGAAAATCCCAAGACGAAACGCTATTGCATCCGTATGAACGAAGAAGACGCGAAAAAACTCGAAGAGCTTGCACAGCATTTCGGAACAAATATACCAGAAGTTTTTCGCATGGGGATTGAAAGGCTTTACGCTGAGACAAAAAAATAACGTGACTGCCACTCCTACCAAGACCAACAGTCACGTTATCCCGAAAGTCACAACGTCCAAACATGCGTCCGGAACGGTATGAAATTCTCTTCCATCATACCATCCCGGACGCAAAAAGTCAAGATTTTGCGAATATAGGAGGGTATTTTTATGATGGACACAAAACAGATTCTTCAAGAAGTTGACCTGATTGGTGAAGCGCTGAACATCATCTGCCAGCGCAGCAACTTCCAATCGAAAACCGACCGCATCGACGACGCTTTGCTTCTCGAAATCATCGAAAGCGCCGGGCGGCTCAAAGAAATGCTGACCGCTGAGATCAAGTGACCTTCCCCGCGCCTGCTGTGTTCCCCAGCACAGCAGGCGCTTTTCTATGTCACCACGGGCAGTCGTCCGGTTCTGCCTGTTCCATGCCGCTTTCCGGGTCAACCGGCGCAGTCGGCGCGTCCTCCTGCACCGCCCGGCGCGGCGAAAGATACTCCAAGCGCGGGTCGCTCATTTCCAGCGCGGCGCGGATCGTGCCGTCCTTGCCCTGATAGCCGCGCGCCGTCAGCCTCCCTTCCACCAGAATCTTGTCGCCCTTGTGCAGCGTTTCCGCCAGCTTCGCACGCTCTTCCCAGAACGAAATCTGGTAGTAGTCCGCCGTCTGCTGACCATCGCGGCCAGCGCGGTTGCAGGCAATGTCCATCTGCGCCACGCGCTTGCCGGAAGATGTCATCGAGATTCGTGGGTCACGCGTCAGGTTGCCGATGAGAATCGTCTTATTCATCCTGCGCCTCCTCCGGCACTTTCATGCCCAGCGTCGCCTCAAAACACGCCGGACAGAGTTCCTTCACCACATGCGTCTGCAAGTGCCCCAGCCATGTGATGTAGACCTTCTCCCCCGCCTTTTCCAGTTCCTTGCCGCACCGATCGCAGGTGTACTTCGTCGTTGTCGCCATCGTTTACCCCTCTTTCTGCGCCAGCTTCGCCAGCGCGTCCGATTTAATCTGCTTGACCATGCGTTCCCGCAGACCAAACGCTTCGCCAATTTCCCGGATTGTCTTGCCGCAGAGGTAGTAGCTGTGCAGGACGCACTGTTCCCGCATACTCAGCCCCCACATGCCCGCCGACGCAACCGTCTGATAGCGCCTCGCCCGGTTGTGCAGCATTTCCATCACGATGCTGACCTCCCGCGCTTCCATCAGCGGCGTGTCCTGCCCTTCCAGCAGCTTGTCCGATGCCTTCATCACGTCCTCCATCTGCTGGATTGCCGTCAGCGTGTTCTTGCTGGCGGTCAGCGCTTCAACCGTCGTCATCCGCATTCGCCCCTTTCCCCGTCAGAACGGATTGTCCGGCATTTCGTCGATTTCTTCCATGCCCAGCTGATGCCCCTTTGCAAGCGTTTTCGCCTGCTCCGGTGTCTTTTCGTCGTCCAGAATGCTGCGTGCAACCACAAGATAGCGCCCATGCACCCCGCCGCGGCGAACCTGCTGGAGCGTTTCGCCCTTGGTACTGCGCTGGCTGATGCCTTCCTCTGCCAGCTGGCGCAGCAGCGTGGTCTTGCCGACCGCCATCGTCGCGCCCTGCACCCGCAGGCTCTCACAGACCGCGCCGTAAGCCGCACCCGGAATGAAGTAATACTTTTCCGCATCACGGTAGCCAATCATCCCAATCGGCGGCGTTGTCGGTTGATTCGCAATGCCCATATCAAGCACAACGCTCTTGCCTGACATGAGCAGTTCACGCATCGTCGCAAGGAAAACCTGCGTCGGTGCCTGACTGGTCATGGCTTCGCGCTGCTCCTGACTGTTCGCGCTGACGGCATCCCAGTACGGACGCATGACCTCCTCGAAGTCCGTCACGCCGTCCAGCACGCCGCCCGGCTGCGCCATGTACTCCACCATCATCCGTACACCCAGCATGATGTACGCGACTGCCGAGGGCAAGCGCGCATGTGTGCCAGAAACGCGCCTGCTGGCTTCGTCGAACATCTCCCGGTAGAGCGCATCAAGGCGGGCTGGCAGCTTGTCCGCCTGCCCCGCCAGATACGCAATGTAGCCCCGCATACTCTCGTTCAATGCGCCCTCCTTCGCCAGCCGCCAGAGTTCCTGCATCTCTGCTTTCCGCTCCGGCGCGGCATCGCTGGTTGGCAGTGGCACGTTCCCCGCCGCCAAGTTGATGACGTACAAGCGGGCAATGTTGCTGTCGCCGGTCTCGCTGGGCAATTCTTCGCCCGTCTGGATGCACAGCCCGCGTGCCGGATAGTCGTGCTGTGCCGTCATGTCCGCCGAGATTCTGCTGCGCTTCAATCCGTCGCAGACCATGCGGATGATGTTTTCTTCCAGCGCCCGGCGCGCCGACATCTGCCGCGCATCCGCCACCGTCTTGTAGTCGTCCACCAGCAGCGGCAAATCTTTCAGGATGAACAGCTTGCGTTCCATTGACGCGATGGAATCATTGAAGCTGCCCGGCTGATCGCCCTCGAAGCGGAAATCGTAGCCGAAGTGGTTCATCGCCAGCGTGACGATGGACGTTTTGCCCATGCCGGTTGTCCCGCGCACGAACGGCACGACGCTTGGCTTCCGGCCGACTTTCCGCAGGAAGTGCGTCAGCGGCGACAGGAACAAGTACCCCACAAGCGGCACACCGACCCGCAGCGTCGCCACATCCATCAGGCGCAGTGTCGCGCTCTGGCACAGCGGCAGCGCCTTTTCGCGCCCCATCGTTTCGAGCCATTCCCCTTCGCGCAGCCCGTCCAGCCTGTACCGCCCCAGCCGGAAATCCAGCTGCACGTCCGCCTCAACGTCGCCCGCCGCGCTGATTGCGCCGCCGCCGTGCAGGAAACAGACCTTCCCGTCGATTTCGCGCCAGCCGGTGTGCGAATACATCGTGCGCTGAATCGCGGCGGCAACGCCTGCACTCTGGATGATTCGCCGGAGCTTCTGCGCCACGCCGTTGCCTTCGTAGATGACGGCGTTCAGCCCCCAGCCCTCAATTGCCCAGTTCATCTTCGCGAACGATTCCGCCGGGACGCGCAGCGCTTTGAGCTTCATGCCCGTGCTGCTCCATCCTTCGATGACGAACTCCTGCCGCAGCTGACCTTCGCCGTCGTCGATGCTCACCTGCTCCACCGGCAGTGCGACGAAATTGCTCAGCGGACGTTCATCGCCCTCTGCCGTCGGACTGAAGATGCAGCCAGAGCGCACATGACAACCGCTGATGCCGACGAAATAATCTTCGTAGTCGCCGCCGCCAATGTTCCGCGCCAGCACCGGCGAAAGCGCAATCAGATTTTCGAGAACGCCCTTCGCTTTTTCCGCGCCGAGTGCCCCCGCCAAATCTGAAATATCCCCCTTAGGGGGGAGGGGGGTGGCCTTTTGCCTTCTGAGGTTCACGATGCGGATGCTTTTGGCATCGTTCCGCAGTTCGCGCAGGATGAGCTTCGCGTGTTTTTCGCCCGGCTCATCCATGTCCGGGATGATGACGACATCCGCGCCCTTGAAGTGCTTGGACAGCTCCTCGCTCCACTTGCCCGCGCCGCCCTTGTTCGTCGTGGCAGCGTAACCGAGCGTCCGGAGCGTCTCCACGTCCTTTTCGCCCTCTACAATCAGCACTTTTTTGCCGTCTTGCACCGCTTTGACCACTTCCGGCAGGTGATACAGCACATTGTGTCGCCCGCCGTCGCCCCAAAACCACTTCCCGCCGTCGCAGTGAATCGTCGGGAACGACTTCTTGTCCGTCCGGTACACGCGCAGCAGCGGCGCGCCGTCGGCATCGGTGTACTCATACATCGCCGTGATGGTTTCCGGCGGTGCGTCCTTTTGGGCATATGTCCCCCCGATTTTGAGCCGGTTGAGGTCGGCAGGAATCTTTTTCGGCGGTTTCGTGGTGATTTCCGCTGCGGGTTTTGTGGATTTCTGCGTCTTCTGCTGCGTTTTCGCAGCGCCTGCCGGATGCGCCGTCTGCCACTCGCGCTGCATCTCATCCGTGCAGAGGTCGCGCCATGTCAGCCCCAGTGCGCGCACAATGTCGCTGGAATCGCACCCCGCCATGCAGTGCAGCACAATCCCCTTTTCGCCCATGCCAACGGACAAGCTCGCTGTTTTATCGTTATGGCAGGGGCATTTGACCATGTATCCCCCGCTAATCTTCTTGACGCTTTGGAAGTTTGACAGGAACGTTTGCATATCAATCATGCGTTTATCCCGCCCTTTCTGTGTTTCTCATCGGTTTCACCGCTGCTGGTTCGCCAGCGCTGCCCGTCCCCGCTGCAAGTCCGGCATGATGGGGATCAGCGCCGTCCTGCCCGTCACGCTGTCTTTGACCCGCGTTTCGCTGCCCGTGAACAGCAGGCAGTCGCGCGTTCCGGCCTGAATCCCCTCGTCGCACATTTCCATCTGCCAGTCCGACGCGGCAAAATCCTCCAGCGCCAGCGGAAGCCGCTCCGACCGCGCCCAGGCATTGTTCGCCACCAGCATCCCGCGCACCGTCCACAAATCATCCTGGCGTGCGACGATGTAGCGCAGTTCCAGCATATCCGGCCGGAAGACGCAGTGCCATCGTCCGCTGTGTTCCGTTGCGCGCAAGGCGCGTTCGATTGCCTGATTCAGTTGCATTCCTGTCTCCCCTTCCGTCACAAGTCCAGCACATGCCCGCGCCAGCGGACGCAGACAAGGCAGTAGCCGTCTTTCGGCGTTTTGCCGATGAGGTTCGCACGCCACGTTGTGTACAGCGGCGCTTCGATGGCGGCGTAGCACAGACACCAGTCCTTTGCACGCAGATCCGCCAGCGTCAGCGCCGGCGTGTCGCGTGTCTTTGCGTCGCGCCGATGCCGGTCGTAGATGACGCTCAGCTCTTCGCGCTTCGTGACGACGAAGGCGCAGCCGCGCGGGTCATCCCGCCGCCGGATCGCGACCGCAACCCGCCCGCCGAGGCTGACCACGCTGATGTGCCGCGCATGGTTGATGGCTGTCCGAACATCCCGCGTCGTCAGGATGCGGTTCGCGCCTTCCTCGCCCACTTGGAGGATTTCCGCGATCAGGCGGCTGTCCTCCCAGGTGCAGAACTGCGATTGCCGCTCCATCCGCTGCAAGGCGGCCTGATGCCCGTCCGCGCTCATCCGCCACATCGGCAGGATGCCGCTCTGCATCTCGCACATCCGCGCCATCATTGCGCCGACCTGCCGCTTGCTCATCTTCATGCGCTTGCGGGCCTCCCGCAGGTATTCCGCGCTGGTCTGCTCTTTCATGTCGTCGTCCTCTCGAACAGCACTTCCAGCGGCAGATCCACTTGCAGAATCCGCTTGATGTCCGCCGCCTGCCGCAGTGTCAGCTCGCTCTTGCCGTTCAGCTTCTGGCTGAGTGTCCCTGGCGTAATGCCCAGCGCATTCGCCAGCTTCCCGATGGTGTACCCCTGACGCGCCATTTCAGCGCTTAGATTCCGAAACATGCGCACCTCCGTTTGAACTGAGTTCCGTTCATTGCAGTTATAATACACTGTGTTCCGTGCTTTGTCAAGTGTATTTGAACTGATTTCCGGTCATTTTATTCGTTTTTTCATCGTTCATGAACGTTTTTTCGTCGTTCGTGATTGATTTATCCGCGCTTTAATGGTATTCTTTGTTCTGAGGAGGTGAGTACATGAACATTGAAAATCTGCTACGAGATTTTATTCTCAGGAATTATAGAAGTCTCCGCTCTTTCGCTGTGAAGAACAATCTACCGCCAACAACCATCACAACACTTCTCCAGCATAGCGTTGACAAGTCATCTTTCCAGAGCGTCGTTGCCATCTGTCATGCCCTGCATATCAGCATTGAGGCATTGGCAAACGGTGAAATCGTCCGTATTGACGGAAGTGGACAGCCGCTGCCCGTCCTGCCGCCGCACGACCAAGCACTGCTGGATGCCTATCACGCCATGTCATCGCAGGAGCAGCAGATGGTCTGCCGTATGGTCGGCATTAAGCATCCCGACGAAAAACAAAAAAAGAACAAACAGCACGCATGAGGAGGACACCCGCATGAATCGCCACGAGCAGGAACTACTTGCCGCCTACCGCACCCTCGATGCGGAACAGCAGCGGCTGATCTGCCGGACGCTGGGCATTTCCATGCCCGAAGAAAATAACCCTAAGGGTAAGTGAATGTTGCATGGCAAGGCAACGTCGCTTTGACCAAATTTGACCTTCAAAAACAGCAAACAGATGCCCCTGATCGGAGGAGCATCATGTCAAAACGACTTCGCGCCCGCGTCAACCTCGGTCGCGACAAACAGGGAAAACCCGTCTACAAGTGGGCATCCGCCTATTCCCAGGAAGAGCTGGATGCCGAAATCGCCCGCATTCATCAGGAGTACGACAGGGCACATCACCGCCGCAAGCCCGCAAAGGCATCTGCAAGCCCCGTAGAGCCGTCCCGCGTTCCGAATGACCAAATTCCCGTCCCCGACATCGGAGCGTCTCCCAGCCCCCTTTCCGCGCCGTCCTGCCCCACTCCCGGTGCAGATTCGCGCCGGCGAAAAGGCAAAACGCCCGTGAAGGGGTCTGCAAGCCCCGTAGAGCCGTCCCGTGTTCCGGATGATCAAATTCCCATCCCCGACGCTGGAACGTCTCCCAGCCTCCTTTCCGTGCCGCCCTGCCCCATTCCAACCCCGGCAGCGTCCGCCAACGCAACCCAAGCGACCCTCGCCGCCCTCACCGCCGCCGTCGCACGCCTGACCGTGATGGTCGAGTCCATCGTCAGCCAAAGTGCCCCGACACCCGCGCTGGTCTGCCCCACCTTCGAGGCGTACGCCACACGCTGGTATCGCCTGTACAAGCAGCCCAAAATCCGCGAGAGCAGCCGCGCCATGTACGAGAACGCCATGCGTCACCACCTGTTCCCCGTCATCGGCGGCCGCCGCATCGACGAAATCACCGCCGATGAGCTGCAAGAGCTGATTTTGCAGTACGACGGCATGTCCAAGTCCACCATCGACAAGGTGATGCTGACTCTCCGGCAGGTTTTCGCCCGCGCCGTCATGGATGACCTGATTCGCCGCAGCCCCGTTGACCAGATGGAGCCGCCCAAGGGGACGCAGAAAGAGCGCCTTCCCCTGACGATGGAGCAGGTCGAGGCAATCACCGCCGCCGCCCCGCACCACAAGTACGGCATCCTCCCCCTGCTCATGCTCTACACAGGCCTGCGCCGCGGCGAGGCGGTCGCCCTGCGCTGGAAGGACATCGACTTCGAGCGCGGCATCATCACCGTTAGCCAGGCAGCCGTCTACATCGGCAACCGAACCACGCAGATCGGCGACACCAAGACCAAGGCAGGACACCGGAAACTGCCCCTTCTCCCCATCCTGCGCGAACAGCTGGGAACGCCTGGTGCGCCGGAGAACTATGTGCTCTACAACCGCACCACGCCCCTGCCATACACCTCCATCAAGCGCCATTGGACACAGCTGCAAGAGGACATTCCCGCCATGGCGGACGCTACCCCGCACCGCCTGCGCCACACCTACCTCCTGCTTTTGCGCCGCGCCGGGGTCGATGCCGCCACACAGCAGTACCTCATGGGTCACGCCGACTACGACACCACCGCGAACATCTACACCCACATCGACGAAACCGACGTCACCACCGCAACCGCTCAGCTCCTGACCACCCTTCCCCCACGATGACCGCACAAAAAAAAGGCGCGTGTCAACAGCATTTCTGCCAACAACACGCGCCCATTTTCCAGCCGCAGCATACTACATACGGTCATCGTCAATTCATTCATACACAACACATAGTGTTTTTTCGCATTCACAAGTCACTTCGGCGTATGGGGTTCAAGAGGCCGGAAGTTCGAATCTTCTCACCCAGACATCGAAGCGATTGAAAAATCGCTTCTTTTTTTGTACTTCGGGGCGGATTTTCGTCTATTATGGTTGAAATTCATGCCGCATAGTACATGATTTTGCAAGTAGCACAGATTCCGTTGCTTCCGAGCTTCTGCGCCTTTTCCTCCCCGAAAACCGTATTTTTGCCTATTTTCACGCCGTTTCAGGGGGCAATGGGGTTATAACGGGGTTATAAAATTTGCCCGGAATCCCTTGAAATTAGCCGCTTTCAGGGACATGCCGCTGTACCGGCGGGGTTATAAAATTGCGGGAATTCGTCGGTGCGCTCTCATTCGGCGGCGGAATCCACTTCCAAGCGGGTCAGGTAATTGACCATCTTCGCGGCATCCGTCCGCTCCTGCTCCTTGTCCAGCTTCGTGTAGATGGCGAGAATCATGTCGGCATCGGCGTGTCCCATCCAGCTTTGCAGCGTTTTGAGCGGCACTTGCGCGTAGTAGGCTCTTGTGCAGAACTCCACGCGGAAATCGTGGCAGCGGATGTTGATTTCCTTCCACGGCGGCAGCTTCCCTTCCGCCAAGAGCTGCTTCTGCTCGTTGGTTTTGCCGTACCAGCGCTTGTGGATGCCGTTGAGCTTCGTCTCCAAGAAGGTGATGTACGACTCGTACTTGCACGCGAAGGCGGACTGCGACATGATGCCGCCGTTCTCCTTGTGGCAAACCAGCCCGTGCCGCCCCTTCAGCGCCTCTTCCAGCGGAGGAAGCAGCGGCACAGTGCGGATGGCGGAAGCGGTTTTTCCCTTCGTGAGCTTCGGGCGATTGCCTTCGCTGAACGACACAGCGCCGCGGACGGCAATCGTCTTTTTCTCGAAATCCACATCGCGGTCGATGTTCAGGTGGAGCATTTCTCCCCTGCGGAAGCCGGTGTAGAGCATCACCATCGCCGCCAGACCGAAGTCGTGTTCCTGCCATGTACTGCGAATCAGCGCGCGTTCCCACGGCTCCAAGCAGCGGTGTCCGCCCGTTTTCTTGCATTTGGGACGCTGTACGCCCGCCATCGGATTGCGAATCAGCGCACCGTTGGACACGGCGTTGCGGAAGATGCCGTTCATGAGCGAGGCAAACTTGCTCACATAGGACGAGGAATAGCAGCTCAGCTTGTTGAATATGGCCTGCAAGTCGTTCGCGTTGATGTCGCAGATGAACCGCTTCCGCGTATGGTCGGCGGCAAAGCGAATCATGCTGGCGTACTGCTTCTGCAATGGCACGCTGCAATCGGAGCGGTAAATTTCCAGCCAATTCAGCGCATAATCCAAAAAGGTAATGCCTTCGAGGTCGTGGCTGAGCCCCATTTGCTCTTTCTGCTTGTACGCATCGCGTGCTTTCATGGCTTCCGCCTGCGTTTTGCCGTAAAACTGCTTGTCGTGGTACTTCACCTTGAAGTAACCGTCGGTACGTTGGGTTAATTTCTGACGAGGCATTGATGTTCCTCCTTATCAATCGCCCCGTGCTGCGTATGCTGATTCAATTGTCAAGGTGCTACGATGATCATAGCACACATCACAGCACGGGGCAAGTACATTTTGCGAAAAAATTCAGATGACAGCAATCGGCGGCTGACCATCCAGCCAGCGCTGAAGCCCTTCCCGGTTGATGAGAATCCTGCTGCCGATGCTGAACGCGGGAAAGCCTGATTTTCGCACCAGCTTTCGCGCCGTGGGCAGGGAAATGTGCAGCTCGTCTGCCAATTCCGCCATCGTCAGCGTCATCTTGGGGACTTTGTGCGCGGATTCTGCTTGATTTTCGTCCGCCCGATCGTCCGCCGGAACGCGATTGAACATTCTTTCACCTCCGAAATGGAGACGCAGCGCGGTTGACACATCCGACATGCTGACACGCGGATGGTGAACCTTTTTCTGCGTCTCTTCTATATTGAAACAATTTGTTTTGCTTAATTGGATATGTCCGGCATGTCAAGCCGCGAAACACCTTGCCGCAGCGGGGATTCCGCGACATATTCCCTGACATTCGGACGACAGGCGGCGTGTCAGAAAGGGGGGATTCTCTCCCAGCCATACTGCCGCCCATACTTGGCAAACTTGCGGGCATTGCGGAACTTCTGCCAGCCGCTGATTTCGCCGCTGGCAATCCCGCTGTCCACAATTTCGCGGATTTCGCGCGTTTCGTAATTCTTAGGCTCATCAAGCGGATGCGCCAGACATTCCCGGTAAATCTGCAAAGTACAGACCTTGTCCTGCTCGAACGTCTCGAACCATGCGTAGATGCGCCCCGCCAGCGTATCCTCCTGACAATAATCCTGCTGCTGTTTGCGCAGTGCCTCTTCATCCGCCTTGGACAGATGCGTGCTGTACACGCCGGACTTGTACTGCACCATGATTTCCGCCCACAGCTGCTCGAAATAGTGTCGAGATTCCGCCGGATTATCAAGAATATGACAGTCGGCTTTCGACGCATCCACCGTCACCGGGAGAAAGCGCCGATTGCCGCTTCTGTCCAAAGGCAGGAAATCCATGCGGTTGGTCGTGCCGGCGAACACGCTCTGCCGGGGATGATCGCCGCCGTATCGGTCATATGCCATCCGCAGAAAATCCTTGTCGCGGCTGAGAAAAGACTTGATTTCCTCGATGCTTTTGGCGTTCGCCGTCGCGACCATCTCCGAAAGTTCGCAAATCCAATGACCGTTGAGCCGGTGGTAAATTTCCTTGTCGTCCAATTTGCTGACATCGTCCGTGAACCATTCCGGCTCCAGCGCCAGAAAGCGGATGAAGGTGGTTTTGCCAGCGCCCTGCCCGCCCACCAGCACCAGCATCAGCTCAAACTTGCAGCCGGGATGAAACACCCGGTTCACCGCGCCGAGCATGAATATGCGCAGGTACTTTTCGTTCGTGTCGCTCACTTCCGCGCCAAGGAAATGGTGCAGCGCCATCCGAACGCGCGGCACACCATCCCAGACGAGACGGTTCAGCCTGTCCCGCACCGGATGGAACGCCTGCGCGGTGGACACGATGTTCAGCGCCGGATAAATCAGCTTTTCCGACCGCAGCCCGTAGTGTTCTTCCAGATACAGCCGCAGGAACGCAACATCCATGTCGTCAATCATGTCGCTTTTCCGCGTCCACCAGACGGGGCGGGTCATCGACATGCGCTCCTTGAACAGATTTCTGCGGATGTTCCCGGCAAAAACCGGATCATGGGTCAGCGCCGTGACAAAGTTTTGCAGCGTATTGCGCACCTCGCCGCCAGCGGTGCGGGTCAACTTGGCTTGTACAGATTGGTAGGCGGCGGCCATCTGGTCGTCCGGCATCGGCGGCGACCAGTCGATTTTCGTCGTTTCGCTCATGTATTTCTCCTTGCAATGCTTATCGCGCCCACGCATCGGGGCGCTTCTTCGGATAGGCATCATCCCGCAGTTTGGGGCGCAGCTTTTCCACCACAGCTGGGCGCGCCGTCTCCGCAATGCTGCATTTCATGATTTCGTTCATCGCGGGCGACAGCAGCCGTCGCCGCACGTCGTCCGCCATCGAAAGCAGCGCGCTGAACACATCCTCCCTCGCTTTGCCCAGCCACGTTTCCACCACGCCGATGAAGGGAACGCCAAGCCCACTGCTGGGCGACTTTGCCGCTCGAATGGTGCGGTCAACGCCCGCCGCCGCTTTATCCAGCGCCGTTTGGCTCACGCTCTCGCTGACGGCGGTCACGGCTTTTTCGTAGCAAATGTCCGTGACCTGTTCAATCAGCAAATCCACATCGGACAGGCGGAACAGCTTCGTGTCCAGCTCGGCATCCTTCTCGGCAATCTGCGCGGTCAAGGTCTGAATCTGCTGATTCTGCGCGGTCAGCTGCTTCTGCTGATTCCGGATAGTTTCGAGCTGCTTGGCAATGATGTAATCCAGCTTTTCCAGATGCGTCTTGCCGCCGTACTTTACCTGCTCCTCAATGTCCAAGCCGTGCGCCTTCGCGATTTCAATCAGCATCAGCCGATTCATCGCGTCGAAGGTGATTTTGCGGTTGTTGTAGCGTCCCGGCGGCTTGTCCGGCTGCGGCAGCGGAATGCCCATGAGCGCCAGCGCCTTTTCCTGCTTCGGCTCGACCTCGCCGTACTTGTTCACATAGTCGAAGCAATGGCGCTCCTGAATGTGCACCGTCGTTTCGTCGCAGTGCATTGCCCAGTCCAGCATGTGGACGTGTTTGCCGTAGCGTTCCTCGAACTGCTGCTTGAACGCCGTGAAAATGTCCAGCAGCTGCTCCGGCGTCGCACCGATGCCCTCTTTGCCGAACTGGAAGATGGTTTCTTCCGGGCAGGTGCGCTTGTCGCGGCGAATCTGCTCCACGGTTCGGTTGCGCTCCGTGTGGCGGCGCTGGGCGTTGCGCGTGCACTGCCCGGCGACATAATCGGAATAATGTCGCTCGTAAAAAATTCGCTCAACCTCCTCAAAGGAAGGAACGTCGGCACTCCTTTCGCCTGTGCGCATTCCATTCAGCCAGTCCCAATAGACATTTTCGTGCGTTTTCGCGGGATCAATGTGTTCGGCGTGGGTTACGTCAAAATTGCGGTCGTTGTGCTTGGCGGTGAACACGCCGTTCTTTCCGGCACGACCGTTGTGCCGGGTTGCTCTGATTTTGTTCGTGCTATAACCTCCTTTGGGTTGCGGGCGGGAGCGCAGCGACCGATCCCCTCTGATTGCGGCAGAGACTACCCACTACAAAGTGACGCACAGCATCACTTTTATCGGTCGGCGCGCCTCCCTGTGGGTCAAAGGCTTCGCCTCTGAACACTGACCAAAGCGCTCCGCCTCTGGACTCCGGCGGGGTTGCCGCCCGCTGAGTGCTCATTCCTGCCTGCTGATGACTGGTGCGCATTTGATGCTCTCGGATGCCATCCAAGTCTCTCCGCGCATCAGCAGAAAGAAATTTGGTGCGCTTTCGCATCAGCTGCCCATCATGTCCAGCAGATTGTCGAGGTCGGTCTCGTCCGGCTCGTTCGCGTCCTCCAATGTCTCTGCCGGTGTTTGCCCAGCGCATCGAAGCATCGCTGCTGCCAGCTCCTCGCAGACAATGCTGCGGATTTCCTCGCGCTGCTGATGATCGAAGCAGACTTGCCGCGCTTGCCCATAGTGCGCATTGACCGCCGCCACGATCGCATCCGCATAGCGCAAGTGCTGTTCCTCCCGCACTTGACGCAGCAGCCGCAGCGCCTCCCGGTCGTCGGGTTTCTCCGCGTAGAGGCGAATCGTCGTGCGCAGAATCTCTTTCACCGCGCCCTCGCCTCACGCTGTAAACGCCGCTCCGCCAGATACTCATACCCCTTGGCGGAGGCGTGAATATCACCGATGATGGTCACGCGATTGGGGTCATACTGCCCGAAGTTGCGAATCAGGCAACCGCCGCCGCCCACAATCCACAGCCGCATCGTCTTGGGGTCGTATTCATGCTCGCGCAGTTTGCGCATGATTTCCGCCGCATAATCCGCCGCGGCTTCGCGGATGACCTGCACATATTCGGGTGCAACATCAGCCGTGCCCTCGCGCATCACCTGCTCGATGGTCACGTCCGGCACGGTTCGCCCGCAGAGCCGCGTCAAGGCTTCCCGCGCCTTCAGCACGCACTGGTAAGTGCCGTACTTCTCCGTGAAGCACTGCTCCAGCACCGGCTTGCGGTCGTTAATCGCCATGACAATCATGGTGCCGTTTCCAATATCGCACAGCATGTTCGCCCCGGTGAATTTCCGCAGTTCGGAAATGACGGCGGAATAGCCCTGTGCGTACACGTCCACGCCGACCAAATCGACATGGTAGTCGATGCCGCGCCAGTTGAAATCCACATGGCGGTTTTGCGACAGATAGGCGCGGAACTGCTCGCGCTGGTCGCCGACCCATGTCAGCGGAAGTCCAACCGCCAGATGAACAGCCGCCGTGGTCAGCTGATTGCACCACAGCTCCTGCCCGATGCCCGCCAGCGTCAGCAGGTAGTGATCCTGATTGCCGACCTTATCCAGCGTGAACTCCCGATGCCCCGCGCCGATGACGTAATACTTGCCATCGTACACCAGCACGTCCTGCGCGTGCGCCGGTTCAGCCCCGCAGCAAGTAACGCTCGCCGGAAAAATGCCGTTCGCCGTCTTGATGTTCCCGTAGCCGTTATCCAGCCCGATGATGTTGATTTTGCCGAATACCTTCATATACTCCTCACTTTCTCCGCGTTTGCGGCAACAAAATAGACAGGCTGCGAGTGCAGTCTGCCTGCGAAAATTGGGGTCAGTTGCTGGCAATCAAGGCGACCGCCTCCTTTCAAAATGCGCAGCGGGTAATCGAGTAGGAGTCTCCCCTAAATAAATAGTAGAGCCGCCCTCTCACACCACCGTGCGTACCGATCGGTACACGGCGGTTCAATCGCATGAGTGCAAGGACTCGTAGCAGTTGAGGATAC
>ERZ824600.1838-NODE-1838-length-24424-cov-3.973450_pt1 | contig 24424 bp, 20 predicted proteins | sample MGYA00519933_ERZ824600 | MGnify/ENA primary metagenome ERZ824600 (study PRJEB31778, sample SAMEA3449178) | human gut metagenome | biome: human gut; feature: human-associated habitat; material: faeces | place: United Kingdom | collected 2010/2012 ... | reverse complement strand
AGCTCGCACAGCTTTTCAAAGATCACAATGATCGCTCCTTTTTTCCTTGTTGCCGTGCCCAACGGCGTATTACCACAATACTATATGCATATTCCCCTGTGCTGTCAATAGGGTTTTCCCATTTTATGCCGCGAAATCACTCTGGCCTTTCCGCCTTCTCCAGCCGCATCTGCTCCACGTTCACGGCTTCCACGGCCACGTCATACTTCTTGTTCGGGGCGTTCTTCAGGCTTCGCGCCTGCGCGCCCTCGGGATTCAGCGTGTTCAGCACCACGATGAACGGCTTGCCCAGCTCCTTGAGCTCCCGCACCACGCGCTCCTCCGCGGCCTCGTAGGCTTCGCGGGGAAGCTCGGTCACCGTGCCGTCCGTCGTCATCACCACGCCCACGGCGGCGTGATCCTTGATCACCTTGCGCGTGCCCAGCTCCGCCGCCTGCTCGAAGGGAATGTCATAATCGAACCACGGCGTGCGCACCATTCTGGGGGCGTTGTTCTCGACATGGCCTACGGCCCCTTCCACCATGTACCCCACGCAGTCAGCCATGCGTATCTTTATCCGCATGCTCTCTATCTCAAGTGTCGCCGCCTCATTGGGTATGAAGCGGGGTTGGGTAGTCATTATGGTCCTTCCTGCGGCACTCTGAGGCAGCTCGTCTGTGAGCCGCGCCCTGACGTTTTCGTCCTGTATGCTGGGTATCACCATAACGTCCATAAAGCGCTTGATGAAGGTCGACTTGCCGGTACGTACCGGCCCTACCACGCCTATGTATATTTCTCCGTTTGTGCGCCGGGCTATATCCCTGTAAAGCTCATTTTTATCCATAAGGCACCTCCTGTAATGTGTGCAATAGATTTATATGTGCAAAGCAGGCGGTTCATGCGGGATAAAAACAAAACCACCGGATATCCGATGGTTTTTATTTTATGTGAATCCTATGCCTTATCGTTCAGTTTGTCGTTTTTTCCGCGCTGGCGTACTTTAATTCTTATGGGCGTTGCATCCAGCGAGAAGGACTTTCTTATGTAATTTTCAAGATAACGCTGGTATGAGAAATGCATTATCTTGGGGTCATTCACCACTATGGCAAATGTAGGCGGGTTGGTGGCAAACTGCACAGCGTAGTATATCTTCAATTGCCTGCCCTTATCGGAGGGAGGGGCGGTTACCGTTACAGCTTCGGATATAACGTCGTTCAGTGTGCCTGTGGATATGCGCATACTGTTCTGGGTATAGGCATATTTTGCCGTTTCCAGTACCTTGTTTACCCTCTGCCCTGTCTTTGCGGAGATAAACAGCATGGGAACATAACTCATGAAGGCCAGATCTGTTGTAAGCTCCTTCTTGAACTTGTTCATGGTGTTGGTGTCCTTCTCGATGATATCCCACTTGTTGACTATAACCACGGAAGCTTTGCCTTCCTCGTGTACATAGCCAGCTATGCGCACGTCCTGCTCGCTAAGTCCCTCTACGGCATCTATGACTATAAGCACAACGTCCGCCCGCCGTATAGCGCCAAGGGAACGTATGACGCTGTAACGCTCGACCGTTTCGTCCTCAATGGCACGCTTGCGCCGGATGCCTGCGGTGTCCACCAGCACAAAGTCATCGCCGTTCCATGTGAATGGGGTATCTATGGCATCACGGGTGGTGCCGGATATGCTGCTCACTATTGTGCGCTCATAGCCCAGCAGCGCGTTTACCAGGCTGGATTTGCCCACATTTGGTTTGCCCACTATGGCGATATTTATGGCCTCGTGCTCCAGCTCCTTCGCGCACTTTGGAAAATACGATATTACCTCGTCCAGCAGATCGCCTATGCCCAGGCCCTGCTCGGCGGATATCGTTATGGGATTGCCTATGCCCAAAGCATAAAAGTCGTATGCCGAGTCCTCATACTTCGGGTGATCCACTTTATTTACTGCAAGCACTATGGGCTTCTTGGAGCGGCGCAGTAAATCCGCCACGTCCTCATCGGCGGCGGTTATGCCCTCACGGCCGTCTACCATGAATATGATGACGTCGGCTGTCTCTATGGCAAGCTCGGCCTGGCGGCGCATCTGAGTGCTTATTATATCGTCCTTCATGGGCTCGATACCGCCTGTGTCCACCAACGCGAAATGGTGATCCAGCCATTCCGCGTCGCCGTAGATTCGGTCGCGGGTGACGCCCGGCGTATCCTCTACTATGGCGATGCGCTTGCCGACTACCTTATTGAAGAAGGTGGATTTTCCAACGTTCGGGCGGCCTACTACCGCCACAAGTGGCTTTGACATATTATATAACCTCTCTTGATTGCGTTTGTAAGTAAGGCGGTGTACTTCCATAAAATACACCATTTTTAATTGTAAAGCATTTTTATCTAAATGTCTACGGTCTTGTTTCTCAGCCGCGTTTCGGGTATAATATAGGCAAATCTTCACAAACAGAGAAAGGCGAATACGAACTAAAGAGATAATATGACATTTAAAACCTTGCTTCAAGGCGCAAAGAGAGACCTTCGCGAGATATTTACTTTAAGGAGGCTTCTTTTTATTTTGCTCGGAACAGCCATATGCTCCTTCGGCATATACAATGTCCACGACCAATCCGGCATAACCGAAGGCGGCGCGCTGGGACTCATACTGCTGTTGAACCACTGGTTTGGTCTGCCTTCATCTATAGCCACACCCATAATAGACATAATCTGCTACGCCCTCGCCTTCCGTGCGCTGGGCAGGCATTTTCTTGAGATTTCGGCCTTCTCCACACTGAGCATGGCCATGTTTTTCAGAATTTGGGAGCACTTCCCCCCTGTCCTTCCCAGCCTTGCAGATAAGCCCCTTTTAGCGGCTCTCTTGGGCGCGCTGTTTATAGGCGTAGGAGTGGGCATAGTGGTCAAAAACGGCGGTTCCTGCGGCGGAGACGATGCCCTGGCGCTGTTCATTCACAAGGTTTCCGGCTGGCGGTTATCTCGAGCCTACCTTATAAGCGATCTTATCGTACTGGCACTATCCCTCACCTACATACCCTTTAAAAAGATATTCTTCTCCCTCATTACTGTCACCATCTCCTCCTACATACTCGAGGCAGTACAGGGAAAGAAAAAGGAGCAGGAAGGGACGGAAGGCGTAAGAGCATAACGAAATATCCAAAGCCCGAGGCAGCGCTTCGGGCTTTTCTGCGCAGAAAAACAAAAGGTGCTGAAAGCCATAATGCTTTCAGCACCTTTTATCTGGTCGGGGCGACGTGATTTGAACACGCGACCTTTTGGTCCCGAACCAAACGCGCTACCAAGCTGCGCTACGCCCCGATGGAGCCAACGAGGGGATTCGAACCCCTGACCTGCTGATTACGAATCAGCTGCTCTACCGACTGAGCCACGTTGGCATTGCCGGTGAACCGGCTCGGTTAATAATTATAGCACAGTTGTCTTTTTATGTCTACTGACAAAAATCAATAAAGTTTAGCCAGCGACTTTATACTTTTGAGCTCATCGCCGGAGGTAATCGGCGTCAGATGAAATTCCTGTATGTGCAGAGTGCTGTCCTGCTGTATCCATATGGAGCGGCCCTGCTCGCGGGGCAGGATAGGCGCGCTCTCAGTGGTGTTTTCGTATATCATCTTTGCTATGTCAGGGTGTACCTGGAGCAGATAGCCCGTACAGCTTTCGGTAGCAAAACTGCGCATTATCTTCTTTCGCACCTTGAGAAGCATCGTCTCAGCAGATATCACCCTGCCGCTCCCGTTGCAGTAAGGGCATGTGGTCTGCAATACGTTGCTTATACACTTTCTGGACTTCTTGCGGGTCATTTCCACAAGGCCGAGCTGTGTTATGCCGAGCACGTTGGACTTGGTGCGGTCCTTGCGCAGCTCCTCCTTGAGGGTTTCTATGACCTTTTCCTTATCCCCGGATTCGTCCATATCTATGAAGTCGATTATTATTATGCCGCTTATATCGCGCAGGCGGAGCTGTCGGGCTATCTCCTTGGCGGCTTCGCAATTGGTTGCGGTAATGGTTTCCTGAAGGTTGTCCGTCCCAACGTATTTGCCGGTGTTGACGTCAATGGTGGTCAGCGCTTCGGTCTGATCGATTATTATATACGCGCCGTTTTTTATCCATACCTTGCGGCAGAGAGCCTTGTCTATGGCCCCTTCAAGGCCAAGGGCGTCGAACCTGTCGGGAAGCTCATCCTGCAGCACCACGCGATCCTTGAGGGCAGGAGAGATTATGCCTGCTACCACCTGTACCTTTTCATAAAACTCGCGGTCGTTTATGGTTAGCCTGTCTATATCAGGGGTAAAAAGATCCCTTATGGTGCGGAAAACCAGCGGCTCCTCCCCATGTATGAGCCGGGGAGCGGTGAGCATCTGACTTTTTTTCTGTATGCGCTCCCAAAGACGGGTAAGAAACCTCATATCCGCCTCGAACTCCTCAATGCTCTTGTCCAGCGCGGCTGTGCGTACTATCACTCCCATGTTATCCGGTTTTACCTTGGATATGGTTTCCTTCAGTCGGGCACGCTCCCGCTCGTCCTCTATCCTTCTGGATACGCCTATGTAGTTCACCATCGGCATGAGCACCAGCGTTCGTCCCGGCAAGGTTATGTGGGTAGTGACTCTTACGCCCTTTGTGCCTACAGGCTCTTTCAGCACCTGCACCAGTATTTCCTGGCCCGGCTTGACTATATCCTTTATATTTGGCACTTCCTGATGCAGCTCGGGAGCTTCGCCGAATTGGAAGTCGCTGCTGTCCGGCAATACATCCCCAGCGTATAGAAACGCATTGCGTTCAAGTCCGACGTCCACAAATGCCGCCTGCATGCCGGGCAGTACGTTCTGTACCCTGCCCTTATATATGTTTCCTACCAACCGCTCCTTGCCCCGCTGTTCTATATATATCTCGCTGGGTGAACCGTTGTCCATAAGGACTACTCTCGTCTGGTACGGGTTTATGTCTACTACTATCTCTTTGCCCATTATTTCGGGACCTCCAAAAACTTACGTTGACAGAATATAATAATAAAAAAATAATCTTATCAATGTTAATATAATACCATTTCCTTTACACACGGTCAATGAAAGGGAGCACATCCTTGATTTTTTTATCGCAGCCGTACATGGCCGCAAGTTCGTTCAGACAGCCGCTGTCCAGCCTGCCCGTTTCGCGCATGTCGCCGTCAAGGGCAGTAATGACGGTATACTTTCCTCTGCCTGAATAGGAGATCGCTTCCGACAGCGTAGCATTTTCGCTTAGCGCTATGTGCCTGACACGTATAGGCCGGCAAGAGGCCAGAGCTCCCGCTCTTCTGAGATAGTTCGAAGCTTTTTTTTCCTCCGTCCCTTTCAGCGACAGCAGCAAAAAAATGCCAAATACTGTAACCGTAGGATTTTCGGCCATACAGCCGAGAAATATAAGGACTATGGATAATGCGATATTCAGTACGGTATTGGCCCAGTACGGAAGTCTTATATCCACTATTTCCAGCGCCGTGCCAAGCGCCCTGCCGCCGTCCAGAGGGTATACCGGCAGCATATTCACCAGGGCGATGTACATGTTGGCGTCAGATAGTTCCTTTAGGCTTTCAAGTCCCGTTACCTCTGTGCCCATATATGCGATAAGGCTGAATACAGGTCCTGCAAGGGCTATCATCAATTCGTCCGAATGGCTGACAATGCCGACTATCTCTGCGCGGCAGCCGTATGGCATAAGTTCTATGGAGCATACTTCGTAGCCCAGCATATTTGCCATAACGCAATGAGCGCACTCGTGCGAAATCACTGCGAGCATGTATATAAGAAAAGTCGTTATATTGCCGCTTGCAATGCAAAGCAGACACAGCAGCGCAAAAAAGGGGCTGCTTTTTATCCTTGGAATCATGCGGGGATATTCGCGTCGACATCAAATAATTTCTCGGCTTCCATAGGCCGTCCGCCCTTGTATACGCGGATGTTCAGGCTATCGCTGCCGATGCCAAGCGTATCACCCCGGCTTACCGGCTGCCCCTCCTCTACCCAAAGCTCGTTGAAGCCATCAACGCTTATCATTATGTCCCCATCCGTCCAAAGTTCCACCGCGCCTTTTCCGCTTGCATCGGTAGATACGTTTTTTATTTTGCCGTTGCCGGGCGACTGTACGGCCTTATCCGCCGTATTGGATACTGTCAGCAGCATGCCGTCATCGCTGCTTTGATATGTGGCGCCGCTTATGTTGAGGCTGAGCCGCGAGTCACGGGAAAATACCTGCATTATACCGGGCAACTCTACAAAACGCAGCTTGCCGAGGTATTCGCCGCCTATATTCTCTGCCTTTTCAGTAAGGTTTGCGGCAGTCTGCGCAAGATCCTCCCCTTTGTAAACTGTTTTTGCCACCAGCGCCAGTCCGCATAGAAGCAGGCATATGCCCATTTTTACCAGCATAGAACCTCCGGCGCTATAATCCTCATACCTCTCCGCGGCCCTTCTGTACCGTCTCTCCGGGCGGCTGAAATACCGTATCGTATACTTGCGATTTCTTCTGCTGCCGTATTCGTATGATCTAAAATCCTTATGATCGATTCTTTCAGCCATAAAAAAACCTCCTCTTTAATGCACATTTGATTATATGTGCGAAAAGGGAGGAAAATTTACTTAATATGCTCGTCCGTCATCGCTTCTTGCTTTGGCGCCGCATCCATACGTTCTCCACAATGCCCACACCTATAAGGTTCGTTAATAGATTTGAGCCTCCGTAGCTTATGAATGGAAGCGGTATGCCGGTAACAGGCATAAGGCCTATAGTCATGCCGATATTCTCAAATACGTGGGCCGTAAACATGCCTGCAACGCCTACTACGAGGCATGTGCCGAAGGAGTCTTTAGTTCGCATGGCAATATATATCCAACGGAATATTAGCGCAAAGAACAGGCAGATTATTATTGTGCCTCCCACAAACCCAAGACCTTCAACTATTCCCGCAAAAATGAAGTCGGTATGCCTCTCCGGAACGAACCTCAGCTGAGCAAGGGTTCCTTCGGAGAAAAATCCCTTTCCCGTAAGCTGACCCGATCCTATGGCTATTTTGGACTGGGCCACGTTGTAGCCGGAGTTTTGCAGGTCGGACTCCGGGTTGATGAAAACGTCGATGCGCTCGCGCTGCGAATCGCTCAAAACGAAGTAATATGCCAGCGGCATACACACCGCCAGTCCGCCTGCCGCGGTGAGTATGTATCCCCAGGATATCCTGCCTATGAAGTATATAAATACCATTATGCAGATAAAAACGAAGGCCGTGCCGAAGTCAGGCTGCATCATTACAAGGACCGTAGGAACAGCACAGTACATAGTGGTCTTTATTATATACCCCAGTCCCCTGAATTTACCTTCTTTGTCCATGCAGTCGCCAACGTACTTTGAAAGAGTGACTATTATGCTTATTTTGCACAACTCGCCGGGCTGTAACGCCCTGTCGATGAAATCCAGTTTGAACCAGCCTGCTATACCGCGGGTTTTGCCTGCGGCGAATATCATGATGAGCAGCACCAGGTTTGCTGCGTAGACGTATTTGATAAGAAACTTAAATACTTTATAGTCCACTACCATGAAAACCAGCATGGCGGCGAAACCTATCATGAAGTTAACCAGCTGCTTTTTGACGTAGTACAGGTTAAGCTTGTCCAGATAGTCGGCTATGCTGGCTTCAGTGCCGTCAAAGGGGTCGGCCATGATGCTGGCGATGCTTGTAAGCCCTATGATAAACAGGGTCAGGACCAACAGTATGGTTATCCAGTCTATTTTTTTGAGCAGGTCTTTATCGAACATTTACTCTACGTCAAACAGCTCCTTGACTTCGTTATATATGGCTTTGTACTTGTCGATGGTATCGCCGTATGCTATGGGACGGTTTACTGTTACCTTTTTTGCGGTATCCTCGCCCTGCATGAGCCTGTCCAGCATCATGGTTGCGGTAGCAGCCGCATCGTAATACGGCTCTATACAAAGGCCGTATATGTCGTTATCCTTAAACAACTCCAGGTTTTCATCACTCAGGCCGCAGCCGAATGCCGTTATGGATATCTGCTTGAGCAGCGCCGGATTTGGCGTGGGCTTGGCAGAGTCCGCTGACGGTTCCGGCGTAGGTATGGATTCCGGCTCTTTTTTTTTCGTTTCCTTCTCAGAGGCCTTTTCGGCAGCCTCTATCTCCTTAAATGCGGCTATTGCCTTACTGCGCGCCTTAACGGCGACCGGTACAGAGGATTCATCGCAGGCGTAAAGCCCCTTTATGTCGCGGTTGTTCAGAAGATAATCCGCAAGCTCGTCTATTGCTCCAACGTCACCTAATCCGGGCGTCCTATTAAAGCTTACAGTATCAAACTGAGGATAGTATTCCTTCACAGCAGCGCCAAATGCCGGGAAGCAGCTGCCGGTATTGCTTCCGTATACCAGTATCCTGCCCGACTTTAACCCGCGCTCAGTCATTCTTTCCGCTATGCCGCGGGCCAGTTCCTCTATGTACTCAGAAACGTCCGCCACTACGTTAACATCCGCCTCGTCTCCGTTGTAAGCCTCATATGGGCATACGACGTACAGACCGGCGTCGTGGGCGCGCCTTACCGCCTCGGTGTAGCTTCCGGGTATGAGCAGCCCGGTGCAGCCGTCATCGACCGCCTTTTGCACCGTAGCCGATGCATCGCCCTTCACCCTATAAAGCTTTGCGGGATAGCCGAGGTTTTCTACCGTATGCAAAAAGCCGTGCATCATCATGTACCCATTCATGCTGCCATCGTCCTGTATTATCATGCCCATGAGCCTTATACCGCCGTCATTGGCGGATTCGGCAGCATTTTCAGTGCCTGCGCTTTCGGGCGGAGATGAAACCTGTTGGGGTTCTTCCTTGCTGCAGCCCCATAGAAGCAGCATCAGCACAAGCATTATGGGGAATATCTTCTTCACCTCAGCGCCCTCCTTTCAGCCGTGGCCAACAGCCATAGATTGCCCATGTTTAATTTTACATTAAAACTGACGCATCGTCAGCAAAAACGCGGCTTTGTTCACAAAAACGTCAGATTATGTAGTGCGCTTCCTTTTTGGGCGCGGCGTCCAGCTCCTTCTTTTTCGCGTCATAGCCGTGCTTGCCGAGAAGCGCATATGTGGCGTTCTTGCCCTCTTCAACGCCGGGCTGATCGAAGGCGTTGATACCCAACAGCTCACCCGCAAAGGCGGTCTCAAGCTGGAATAAGAATAGCAGCTGACCAACAGTGAAAGCGTTCACCTCCGGCAGCGTCACCGTGCAGTTCATGTGCCCGCTCTTCTGTACTGCGTATTCCGTTGCGAACTGTTCGCATTTGATAAGCTCATTGAAGGTATGGCCGCTTAAAAAAGCGACGTCGGGTATGTTGTCGTAGGCATGGGGTATCTCTACGGTGCTCCTGTACTTATCTACCCCTATGAAGGTTATTACCTTATCGAAGGGGCCTTCGGTATAGAGCTGCACCTGAGAATGCTGGTCTGTGACGCCGAGAGACTTAACGGGGGTCTGGCCGGTATGGGCGGCGCTGCCGTCAGTGTGTACAGCCTTGCCAAGGGACTCTGCCCAGAGCTGTGCGAACCAGTCAGCCATATACTTAAGAGAATCGGCATAGGGCATCATGACGTTTATGTTGCAGCCCTTTTCAACTGCCTTCATTTGCAATGCAGCCATCATGTAGGCGGGATTATGCCATATGTCGTGCGTGCGGCACAGCTCATCCATATAGGCGGCGCCGGCAAGGAGCTCCTCGATATCTATGCCGCATACCGCGGCGGTCAGGAGGCCCACGGGACAAAGCTCGCTGAACCTTCCGCCTACGCCGTCAGGCACATAGAATGTATCGAGGCCGAATTCCTTTGATATCTTTATGAGATTGCCCTTGCTGTGGTCGGTGGTAGCTACAACATGCTCAGTCCAGCTATCGCCCAGCTTTTCTCTCAGTATGTTTGTAGCAAGTAAAAGCTGAGACATGGTTTCGGAGGTGCTGCCGGACTTGGTTATAACGTTGAACATGGTATGCTCTATGTCTATGACTTCGAACAGAGACTCCATTCTTTCGGGATCTATGTTGTCCTCTATAAAGAGCCTTGGGCCTCCGCGCCTCTCCCTGGGAAGGTCGTTGTAGCGGAGATGGCACAGGGCCTGATGGACGGCTATGGGACCGAGGGCGCTTCCGCCTATGCCCAGCACTACGAAATCGTCGAAGTTATCACGGATATCCTTCGCCTTAGCGTTTATGGCCTTAACTACTTCGTCCTGATTGAAGGGCAGCTCTCTCCACTTCATGCTTCCGCGCTTTTCATCCATGCCCTTTGCCGCCGCCTCATATGCCGCCGCGTTTGCCTCAAGCTCTTCAGGGGTTATGCCGCCCTTGACGAAGCCGCTCATCATATTGTTGAAATCCACACGAAGTCTCATTTCCTTTTTAAAGGCCTCACAAGCAAAGCGCTTCATAAAAAATACCTCCATATGTAAAAATATAATTGCATACAAATATAACAAACTTATTTTAATTATAACACATAATTGCCGGACGCGCGCATAAATTTAAGCTGCGGGGTGGCTGATTTGATAATTAAGCATAAAAAAGGCGATATATTTCCAATATTTGCTGTGTTGCTCGGAATTTTCGGAGCCGGAGCGTTCTTTCTGAGCAATATGGGAATGCAAAACCGGGGCGGACTGAGCATTCGCGTCGTAGACGCTTACAATCTTACACCGGTAAAAAACGCCGACATAATAATACCCTCTGCGGATATATTTGCAGAGACTGACTCATCAGGTCTTGCGGCAGTGACGCTTCCCATAATAAAAAATGGCCCCCAGGAAAAGGCGCTGGGCCAGTCGTGGGGCGAGTGTACCATTATCGCCGGCTGTTCCGGCTACCGGCCTACAGTGATGCTGTATGCGCACGTATACAAGGATAAGCTGCGCAGAGCCGTTATATATCTTTTTCCCGAGGATAAGGACGGAGAGGAGATAATAACCGTCGTAGAACCTCCCGATGAAGAATGGATAAAGGCGTTGGTTGAGAAATACTTGAACTGATGTTATAATCCCTGTATGATTGCTAAGGAAAAGAGCCCCAAGGGCATTAAGAGATCCATATTAGTCAAGCTGCCGTTTCTGCTGCTCATACCTCTGGGCCTGTGGCTTCCTTCGCTGGCCTCAATGCACCCGCTGACCGTGGAGAGGTTGTACAGTCGCGGCATATACCCCTATATAAGCAGAGCGCTGGGAGGCTTCACGTCGCTGCTCGGCTTTTCCATTGCGGAGTTTTTCGTGTATTTTGTTATACTCGGTGTGCTCATAGCGGTAATAGCAAACGTCGTAGGGCTTATAAGGCGGAAAAAGTCACCTGCCGCTTTTCTGTCTTTCCTGCTTTCCCTCGCCATATTTGCAGGCGTGATGCTGAATCTGTTTTATATACTTTGGGGCTTTAACTATTCCCGGCCTACGCTTTACCAGCTTGCGGGCCTCGAGGTAAAGGCCAGGCCGGATGAGGAGCTTCAAGCGCTTTGCCATAAGCTCTCGGCAGACGCAAACGAGCTCAGGAGAAGCGTTCCAGAGGACGAAAACCGCGTATTCCACATAGCGGATTACAGGAAGTATTTCGATAAAATACCGGCCGCATATGAAAAGCTCAGCCAGAACAATCCCCTTTTTGCAGGCAGGGTTTATCCCGCAAAGGGAGTGATGGCCTCCGAAGGAATGTCATGGGCGGGGATATGCGGCATTTTCATGCCGTTTACCGCAGAGGCGAATGTAAACACACATCAGCCCTCGCTCCTGCTCCTTTCCAGCGCGGCTCACGAAAACGCCCATTCCTTAGGCTTTGCCCGCGAGGACGAGGCTAACTTCATAGCCTATCTCGCCTGCATCAGCTCGGAGGATCCTTCTATAAGATATTCCGGAGCGATGCTCGCGCTGATAAACTGCGGCAACGCTCTGTATAAAAGCTCCCCGGACAAGGCGGCGGCGCTGAGGGAGACTTACAGCGACGCTGTGCTGCGTGATATTGCCGCTTATAACCAATACTGGGACAGATACGAAGGTCAGGTCGAGGAGGCGTTCGACAGTATAAACGACAGCTATCTTAAGTTCAACCTTCAGGAAAACGGCGTAAAGAGCTATGGCATGATGGTAGACCTCATGCTCGCCTACTATGACATTCAACCAGATCAGTAGCCCAGTTTTATGGCCTTTTTGAGCAGCTGCCCTGCAAGGGGAGCCGCTGCGCTTGCACCGCCGCCTGCCTGCTCAAGTATCACCGTAACGGCAAGAGGGTGCTCGTCATCAGCAACAAAGCCCGTAAACCAGGAGTGGGTCTTTACGCTCTTGTTTGAGGATACCTCGGCGCTTCCCGTCTTGCCGCCCACCTGATAGCTCTCCAGCGCGGCTTTTCTGCCGGTACCGTGATTTACGGTATCGAACATGGCATTTTGCATTATTTCGGATTCTGCGGCCGTGAGCACAGTCTTATAGACCCTGCTCCCGGCTGTTAATTTTACCCTGTTGTTGCCATCCGCTACCCTGCTCAAAAGCCTCGGCTCCATCATTACGCCGCCATTGGCTATGGCCGCGGTCAGCATACATGTCTGCATGGGGGTCATAAGGTCCTTATACTGGCCTATGCCCGACCATGCAACCTCCAGATCTGTACTGCCCTTCTCAAATGAGCTTGAATAAAGCATCATATCGTTGAACAGGAATTCGTCGCCTATGCCCAGCTCCTTTGCGACTGTGGCGAGCCGTGCCGGCCCCAGCTCCATCGCAAGCTTTGCGAAGGTGTTGTTGCAGGATTTTGCAAAGGCGGTATATATGTCTATCTCGCCGTGGTATTCGCTGTGCGAGTCCCTCACTATACTGTACAGCTCGCTGGCAGCAGGTTCCGCGCCCACGTCCTCTGCCCCCTCCTGATCCCTGTCATACTTTATGTTTTCGCTGGCGGCGGCGAATTCTTCGTCGTCAACGTGTATGTTTGGCAGATACTTGCCGGTCTTTTTATCAAATACAAGAGCGCCGTCGCAGTTGAATGTGCGGTTCTCTATGCCTGGAAGATAACGCAGCGCTGCTATCATCGTGACTATTTTGAATGTGGAGCCGGGAGTATAGCGCCCCATAGTCACCCGGTTCACCATTGCGCTGGCAGCAAGATCCTTCTCTCCGTTCAGGTAATCCTCCATATATTTGGGATCAAACGTGGGCTGGCTGACAGAGACAAGTATTTCGCCTGTCTTGTAATTCATCAAAACCACCGCGCCCCAGTAATCGTCCATCAGTTCGTAGGCGTACTCGCAAAGTTCGGAATCCACAGTAAGCAGCACGCTGGACCCTACCTTCTGCTGGGTGCCTATGAGCTGCTCGAATTCGTCGGTCAGGCGGCTGTCAAAGCCCAAAAGATACTTTGCGAACATGGATTCCGCGCCGAATGTCTGGCCGTATGTGTCTCCTATCACGTGGCTCATAGATCGCCGTAGGGACTTTACGTCCACGTATTTGCGCTTGCCCTCGCTGTTGGTATAGGCGAGCCTTACGCCGTTTCTGTCCAGCAGCATGCCGGCGGCGATGGTTCCCTTTCTGTTTGCTACCCTTGTATTATAGGGGCTTGCGAACCAGCGGTTGCCGTATACGTTTACTATGTAGCCAAGGTAGACGCTCAGCACTATGAACATAACGCAAAACAGCGCCAGCATGGCCTTTATATGATTTCTTGTGCTGTCCTTTCGTTCCTTTTTCATATAATATCTTCCTTAAGCGTTCTCTTCACCGGCTTCGTACATGGCGTCCTGAAGCATCTCTCCGTTTTGTATGGATACGCCCTCGAGTATGCCAAGCAGCATCATGCAGGCTATCATCGAGCTGCCGCCATAGCTTACGAAGGGCATGGTTATGCCGGTCAGCGGTATGAGCTTTATCACGCCCGCTATTATTATAAAGCTTTGCAGGGTTATGAGCACCGTGCAGCCAAAGGCTACGAGCATAAGATACCTGCTTCTGGCGTTGAGCGCTATGAGCGCGCCCCGGATTATGAACACCAGATAAAGAGCAATAACGGCAATTCCGAATACAATGCCGAACTCCTCGCAGATGACTGCAAATATGTAGTCGGTATTGTATGCGGGTATGCTCTTGGGAAGTCCTTTGGTAAGGCCAAGGCCCCACAGGCCGCCCGAGGCTATTGCCATGAGGCCCTGGGCAATCTGGTAGCCGCTGGTGGAATAGGTAGCCCAGGGGTTGAGCCATATAGCAACGCGCGCTTTAACGTGGTCGAACATATAATAGCTGGCCACGGCACCGGCAGCGCCGGCTCCAAGGCCGACCAGCGTAGTGCCTATCTTGCCGGTCGCGGTGTAAAACATTATAAGATACGTCCCGCATATCAGCAGCGCGGCGCCAAGGTCGCGCTCCGCAACCAGAAGCCCCGCCACGATTATCGCAAATATTGCAGACGGCAGCCAGTCCCAGGTCCTTTTTACCTTTGTAAAGTGGTTGGCCATGACGAACACAAGCGCCACCTTAACGAATTCCGAGGGCTGGACGCTTATGCCGCCCAGCTTTATCCAGTTTTTTGCGCCGCCGTTTTCGGTGCCTATCACCAGCAGCACCCCCAGCATGGCGATGCTTAGCGCCATGAGCGGGATATCCATGGTCTTGAAGAATTTCGGCGCCCGCATGAGCAGCACACAAACTATCATGGCGACTATACCTATGCCGAACCATACTAACTGCTTAAAAGCCACCTCATATGAGAGCCTGTACTGAACTATCATGCCTATGCCCGCAAGAAGATTGGCTATGACAAGTATGAACCTGTCAGCGTATTTGGATATCCATAGTATGATTATATACTGTAAAAGAAGCACCACGATAAGGCCGCCTGCAAATATCAGCGCCTTGTAGTCAAAGCTCTCGTCCCTTAAGGAGAGCAGCGCAAAGGCCGCAAGCTCGAATATCATAACTATGCCCAGAAGCCCCGCCGCGCTCAGCTGCCTAACCCTGTTCATTTTCTACCTCCTCGCAGCGCACACGCTTCATCCTGTAATAAAACTTGACCTCGCCCAGCTGTACGAGATCGCCCTCCGCCAGTTCCTCCGTTTTGTGCTCCATGGGCTCGCCGTTTATGAGAATATTGGCCCTGCCGTAACGCCGGATGTATACAAAGCCGCCCTTTTCATATATCTTGGCGTGCTTGCGGCGCACCGAGCCGTCGTCGATGCATATATCGCATTTTCTGCCCCGGCCTATTATATTGCTCTTTGCAAGTATGAACCCTTCCTCGTTGGTATCAAAGGGCGGAAGGAACTCTATATGCCTTGCATAGCCCTTTTCCAGCCAGTTCTTTACCCGGCGCAGTTCATTGTACTCGCATACAGAGTGATACACTATCCTGAATAATATATAAACTATGGCAGCGACAAAGAAGTATCTCATACCGGATACCAGCAGTGAATATATGTCGGACCGCACGTCATCGCCTCCAGTGCATTTTATATCAGTATTGATTATAGCATTATAGCACAGAATCGCGTCATATCTATGTCCTGTTTATCAACAATGTTGGATTCTGTCCCCCCAAAAAATATAAAGGCCGCGAAACTGCGGCCCATGGCTGCCTGCCTTTGCTTCTATATCGCCGGGCAGTGCGTTTTCTATGTGGTGCATCCTCAGTCGCTGGCGGCCTGAAAATCATCATCGGGAAGAGCTCCCATCTTGTCGTCAAAGTTTTTGAGAAGCTCCTCCATCGTCGTTCCGTATTTCTCACAGTCCGCCCTGTACTCCACGATTTTTTTTGCGCAGTCAACGGCAAATTCTTCATAAGACTTTATATCCCACTTTTCATTTGGGGGCAACTGCTCAAAGGTAAAGTATGTCTCATATTCGGCATTGACCTCGTCCAGCACCTTCTGATAAGCCTCATAATCAATGCCCTTCTCCCGGCAGCCCAATAACGCCAACAAAAGCATTATCAGTAAGCAGCATAAAACCGACCTTTTCATAATCCGCATCTGCCTTTCCGAACATATGCTCAAAAGAACCACCTCCATACTTGAAATTTAAGCAGATTTTAATATTCAATTTACCAGCCCAACCCGTCTTTATAATTCAAGTTTACAGGCAGAGAAATATATCCGTCAATAACACTATTGCAAATAAAGTATTAACATATAATATACTTGCGCCGTCCGCCAAAAACATAGGGCCGCGGTTTCGCGGCCCATGGTGCTCTTTTGAATCAATCAGTTGAGCAGCGGGGATTTAAGCAGCAGGTTCTTTGTGCGCTGTAAATGCGTCCTGAGTATCGCCGTGGCGAGTTCGGTATCCTTGCTTTCGCAGGCGGAAATAATCTGGCTGTGCTCATCAACGGTATACAGTTCTGCCGATACCTCTTCTTTCCCGAAAAACGGAGTGATATACCTATCCACATTGGCATGCATCTGGTCTATAAGGGAAAGCAGAGTCTGGTTATCGCAGGGGTCATACAGCGAAAAGTGCAGTTTCAGGTTTAGCTCCGCGCCTTTTATGGGATCCTTTTCCCTGGAAAAAAGCTCTAACAGCTCCCTGGCTCTCGCCAAATCTTCCTCCGTGATATGGGGCAGGGCCAAGCGAAGCGCGCCCACCTCCAGCAGTATGCGGGTATCCATGACGTCGCTGAGCTCTTTACAGGACAGTTTGGTGACTACAGCGCCTCTGTTGGGATATATCCTGACAAGGCCCTGCGCTTCCAGCTGGCGAAAAGCCTCCCTAACCGGTATATGGCTGACGCTTAACGCAGTGGATATCTCGTCCTGCCTTAGAGGCATATCTCCCGGAAGCTCGCCGCGCACTATGGCCGTGCGTATCACCTGAAAGACCCAATCCCGTGCTGCCATGGACCGAGGCTGCATTTCTTCGGCGATTTTTTTAAGATCCATATATATTGCCGTCACTTTCAATGATAATATTATATGATATATTTTATCCGAATTTCGGCAATAGTCAATACATCAGTCGCATATGTCCGCCGTTGACGCACAGCTTATTCATTTATGGATGAGCTGCTTGTACCCAGCCCGGCCGGCACAAACGCATATCTGGTAGTCAGCCCTTCTACCGGCTCATCGCCTATCAGCAGCTCCTCATGCTTTACCGTCACCCTGTACCTGTAACCCTTTCCTGGCTTGACTGCAGCGTCGATGTACTCTATGTGCCCTTCACGGCCGTTCCATGTCATGAGCGGCTTTTCCGCCTTGCCGGCTTCGCTGCGCCACAGGGTATACATTCCGAAATCATCCGGACAATCGAAAGATACCATAACGCCTCCTTCTTCGCGCACCGCCAGAAGGTTCTGTGCCGATCCCGGCACTGCCCAGTAGCCCGATACGTCCTCCGGCGCTGTTTCTTCCGTAAAGTATTCGGTAACTCGGCTGCTTTGGGGCGTCATGGCGTTGGCAAGAACTGCCTTGTGCTGCTTTTTCAGCGTCTTTGCGTCTATGGAATACTGCTTCACGCTTTCAGGCTTTTCAAAATCTCCGCTCCTGCCATCGGGATATATGTGGTTAAAAAGCTCATACAGCATCAGCGCAGGATAAGTGCCGCCGGTGGCGGAGGACGGCAGCAGCCCCAGCCTGTCGCTATCGTACCCCTGCCATACGACGGCAGTATATTCAGGCGTGTACCCCGCCATCCACGCATCCCTGTTGCCGTTTGCCAAGCCGACGGTGCCCGTCTTGCCGGCTATGGGTATATCAAGCGTATTCAGCCGATGGCCCGTTCCCTCAGTCACCACGCTTTTGAGCATGCTGGTAAGGATATAGGCGTTTGCCTCGCTCATCACTCTTCGGCTGTCCTGCCTGTATTCATATACCGTCAGGCCGTTCCTGTCGGTTATCTTCTTTATCAACGTTGGGGTATTGTATATACCGCCTGAGGCAAAACAGGAATATGCCCCTGCGATCTGTAAAGGAGATACGCCATAGGTAAAGCCGCCGAGAGCAAGTGCCAGACTGTCGTCCTTATCGTCAAACTCTATACCGCACCTTTTTGCGAAATCCTTTGCCCTGTATACCCCTACTGCCGATAGCGTCTTTACCGCAGGCACGTTGAGTGACTTGGTTACGGCTTCCCGCACAGTTACCCAGCCGTAATATTTATTTCCGTAATTTGACGGCGTATAATCGGCAAAAGTCGTCTCCTCGTCCAGTATCATATCTGCCGCAGTATAGTTTAGGTATTCAAAGGCCGGTGCATATGCTATAACAGGCTTTATTACGGAACCGGGCTGACGCCGTATATCGGTCGCTCGGTTGAAGGATATGCCGCCCGTGTAGCTGCGCCCGCCCACCATTGCGACTACCATGCCTGTGGAGGGCTCCAGTACCACTATTGCAGCCTCTGAATCCTCTGCCGGGAACAGCTCTCCGTTTTTGAACATCTCCTCGCAGTAATGCTGTATATCGCTGTCCATGGCGGAATAAATGCTGTAACCGCCCCGTATCAGCTCGTCTACGGTAATTCCCATCAGCGCAGCAGCGCTCTTTGTAACGGCGTCTGTATAGTAGCCGCTGTACTCCTCATTCTTGTCGTGCAGTATGGTAGGGCGCCTGGCTGAGGCCTGCTTTTTTTCATCGTCGGTTATATAGCCGTAATCCCGCATAAGCCTGAGTATATTGTTGCGTCTGTTTATTGAAGCCGCATAGTTTATATGTGGCGCGTAGCCCGACGGGGACTTGAGTATCCCTGCAAGCATGGCGCTCTGATCCAGAGTAAGGTCGGATGCGTGTACTCCAAAATAGCCCTCGGCTGCCGCCTCGATACCGTAATACCCGCCGCCGAAGTAAACGTAATTCAGGTACATCTCAAGGATATCCTCCTTGCTGTACTGCCGCTCCATCTCATAGGCAAGGGCTGCCTCCTCAGCCTTTCTGGATATGGTTTTTTCGGAGGTGAGGTGGCTGAGCTTTATGAGCTGCTGGCTTATGGTAGAGGCTCCCTGAACGTAGCTGCCGGCCTTTATATCCGCCACGATAGCGCCGGCGATGCGTATGATGTCTACTCCCTCGTGTTCAAAAAATCGCGCGTCTTCGGCGGAGATAAAAGCATACACAGTGCTTGGCTGTAGTTCACTGATGCTCACCCATGTCCTGTCCTGAACTCCGTGTAAGCGGGTAACCACATCGCTTTGCCCATCGTATATTATTGAGGTCCTGTCGCAGCCTGTTATTCTGTATACGTCGAAATCCACCCACCTGTTCATACCAAGGGTCTTGACCGCGCCGCAAAGCAAAAACAAAACTGCCGCGGCAGTAACGGCCAGCAGCAGTATCTTTAATCCTCTGAACCTCATTTTCCTTATCCCTCCATCGTATTCCTGACATTAGTATCGCCAGAGCAGCGGAAGAATAAAATCCAAATCGGCGTAAAAATATTAAGTTTTTCTTATTTATATATCAGCAGCAGAAAATATAGGGCATACCGCCCATTGAGCTGCAGCACAGCATGCTGGCGCAGAGCGGGCAGGGGCTGCAATTGTAGGAGCCGTAGTTGCCCGTGCTTCTGGTATAAGCGCCGCCGCTGTTTTTTATCGAGCTGTACGCCGCGGCGTACTCCGGGTTGTGGGGCTCCTGCTGATAGGCTATCGTCAGGTATTCCCGGGCCTTATCGTACCAGCCCTGGCGCAGGTATATTATGCCGTAGAGATAGTACCATTCGGCGTTGCGGGTGGATATGGCATCCAGCACCGCTTTAGCGGCCTGAAGGTTATTCTGGTTGATGAAAGCCCTCGCCCTGTTGAATTCCTGAGCATTCGGGCCGGAATATGAGCTTCCGGAGCCGGTATATCCGCCGCTGTAGGAGTCATAGGTGCCATTGCCGTTCCTGTTGGCGTAGTTTGAGCTCTGACCGTTTTTCTTTGTCAGCATCTCATAGGCTTCGTTGACCTCCACCAGCTTTTCGTTTGCAAGCTCCTTCAGATCGGAATCGGTATACTTGTCCGGGTGGTACTTCTTGACGAGTTTAAGGTATGCAGACCTTATCTCCTCCTGCGAAGCACCCTCGTTTACTCCAAGTACCTTATAAGGGTTATTCATCTTTTCCTCCAAGAACCTCTCTGTTTTTTGCAGGGCAGCCGTCAAGGATTATATTATCCAGCAGTCCCTCATGAGATAGTAAGTTCAAAAGCTGATAAGCATTTATCGCCTCATTAAGGGAACAGTTCAGCAGGAACTCCGCCCTGTCCTTATCTGCGCCTGACGCGATGAACGGATTGTAGCTGCCTTTCTTTTTATCCTTATCCCTGTCGTCCCAGGCATCTATTAAATATACCCAGCGGCCGAGGTGATACAGCGTGTGTGCGAGGGCTATCCTGTCTCCCCGGTTCTCAATGGGCGCAGAAAGGCCTACGGATTTCATCATTCGGGCAAAGGCGTCTGCCGGGGCATCCAGCTCGGAGCAGTTCGCTTTTTCAAGCTCGCCAAGCTCCTTCAGGCCCCGGGATATGGCACGATCCATTTCAGGCTGCCTGTTTGCCGCTTTTTTCATGGCGCCGCCAAGGGCAGCTTTTGCACAGACAGCCGCGGGATTTTTGTCGTCCCGCCAGTCGTCTTCCAGCTTGTAATAGGCCAGCAGCACATCCATATCAGCGGCAAAGCGCAGCATATCGTCGGCGGCTGCGGCAAGGCGCGGCTTTGATAAAGGCTTATATACGCAGCGACGCTTTTGCACATCGTCAGTACCGGCGAGGCCGGAAAGCAAGAGAGCTATAAAGGTACAGTCGTAGCTCAGAACGCTCCGCGCTATTTCGCCGTATTCGGCGCTGAGACATTTACACAGCCCGCAGTAATACGCCCTGTATTCGGTATATTCTCTTATTCTGAGCTCGTCCTGATTCGGCCGGATGTATCCGTACATGGCTATACCTCATTATTCTCTGCAATATTGTATCATCAATCAGCTGCATCTCCAAATATTATTTGCGCCAAACTGGAGCAAAAATATGAAAAACAGGAAAAAAGCTTGCGGCACGCCGGATTTTATTATGTTGTGACACATATTTCACATTATGATAGCTGAATTATATTTGAAATAGTACAATGTATTTGTTATAATGTAAACATCAATGCGGCAAACAAAAATACAGCTGCATAATTTTAAGGAGGAAACTTATACATGAAGAAGTTCATTGCTATTGTTATGGTAGCCATGTTCGCTCTGTCTATGGTAGCTTGCTCTCAGCCTGCTGCCGAGGAGACTCCCGCAACCGAGGAGACTCCCGCAACCGAAGAGACCGCTGCTCCTGAAGCTTCCGCTGAGGCTGCTTCCGAGTACAAGGTCGCTATGATCACCGACTACGGCGATATCACCGACCAGTCCTTCAACCAGACCACCTACGAAGCCTGCAAGGCTTTCTGTGAAGCTAACGGCATCGAGTTTAATTACTTCAAGCCCGCTGGCGACTCCGATGCAGAGCGCGTTGCTATGATCGAGTCCTCTATCGACGAAGGCTACAACGTAGTCGTAATGCCCGGCTATGCCTTTGCCGGCGCCATCAAGGAGACCGCAGGCACCTATTCCGATGTTACCTTCATCGCTCTGGATGTAGGCGCCGCTGACCTGGGCGACGATTATCAGCTCCCCTCCAACCTGTATTGCGCGGTATACCAGGAAGAGCTCTGCGGCTATATGGCAGGCTACGCTGCCGTAAAGCTGGGCTATAAGAACCTGGGCTTCCTGGGCGGCATGGCCGTTCCCGCTGTTGTGCGTTACGGCTACGGCTTCGTACAGGGCGTTGACGCCGCTGCGGCTGCTCTGGGTCTCACCGATGTTAAGCTGAACTACGTCTACGGCGGTCAGTTCTACGGCGATTCCGACATCACTGCCTTCATGGATACCTGGTATTCCAACGGCACCGAGGTCGTATTTGCCTGCGGCGGCGGTATCTACACCTCTGCTGCTGAGGCTGCTGCCAAGGTCGGCGGCAAGGTCATCGGCGTTGACGTTGACCAGGCTGCCATCATCGACGGCGCTTATGGCGAGGGCATGACTGTTACCTCCGCTATGAAGGGCCTCGCCCCCACCGTAAAGACCATGCTGAGCGAAGTAGTTGCGGGCAATTTCGCAAACTATGGCGGCAAGATCGACACCCTGGGTCTGGTATCCGACAACCCCGAGGACAACTACGTACAGCTCCCCATGGGCTCCACTCAGTTTGCAGACGGCAAGTTCACTGTTGACGATTACAAGGCTCTGGTAGCCGATATGTTCGCCGGCAAGATCACCGTTTCCAACGATACCACCAAGGCTGCCTCTGACTTCGCCACCGTTATCACCGTTGACGATCAGGGCGCTATCAAGTAATTCAGCTTGAGCCTTACAGGAGGGCCGCTTCGGCGGCTCTCTTTTTTTGTGTATAAAATTTGTCGAAAGCGCTAAATTTTCTTTGCTTTATACATATAAATATAGTAAACTTTACTTATATGTATATGGTTTCCGTCCCCGTGAAACAAGTAGCGCCCGGGCCATAAAAACGGAAGGAGGGACAGTGACTTGGAAAATCAGTATGCTATAGAAATGCTGAATATTACCAAGAAGTTTCCTGGCATAATCGCCAACGACAACATCACGCTTCAACTCAGAAAGGGCGAAATACATGCCCTGCTCGGCGAAAACGGAGCCGGCAAATCAACCCTTATGAGCGTACTTTTCGGTCTGTATCAGCCTGAGGAGGGCGAGATACACAAGGACGGCCGCAAGGTCGAGATCAAGGATCCTAATGACGCCAACGCCCTTGGCATAGGCATGGTTCACCAGCACTTCAAGCTGGTGGAATGCTTCTCTGTTCTGGACAACATCATACTTGGCGTCGAGCCCAACAACCACGGCTTTCTGCAAAAGCAGGACGCCCGAAAAAAGGTTATGGAGCTTTCCGAAAAATACGGTCTTGCCGTTGACCCTGATGCTCTCATAGAGGATATCACCGTAGGCATGCAGCAGCGCACAGAGATACTCAAGATGCTGTATCGCGACAATGACATACTGATATTTGATGAGCCTACGGCTGTGCTTACCCCTCAGGAAATAGACGAGCTGATGCAGATCATCAAAAACCTCGCCGCCGAGGGCAAGAGCATACTGTTCATATCTCATAAGCTAAATGAAATAATGGCGGTGGCAGATCGCTGCACCGTCCTTCGCAAGGGCAAGTATATAGGCACCGTGGAAACCGCTAATACCACCATGGAGGAGCTCTCCTCAATGATGGTAGGCCGCAACGTCAGCTTTCACGTTGAAAAGGGCCCGTCCAATCCCGGCGACGTTATCCTTTCTGTAGAAGATCTTACCGTAGCCTCCAAGGTACACAAGAACAACGCCGTAAAGAACGCATCCTTGAAGGTGCGCGCAGGCGAGATAGTCTGCATAGCGGGCATTGACGGAAATGGCCAGACCGAATTCGTCCATGCCCTTACCGGCCTTGAGCCCGCCGTATCCGGCAAGATCACTCTCTCCGGCAGGGATATAACCAACGTTCCCATACGTCAGCGCAGCATAATGGGCATGAGCCACATACCCGAGGACCGTCACAAGCACGGACTGATATTGGATTACACCCTGGAGGACAACCTTGTGCTCCAGCGCTACTTTGAGCCCGAATTCACCGACAAGGCGGGCTTCCTCCGCAGGAACAATATCCGCTCCTATGCGGAAAAGCTGATCGGCCAGTACGACATCCGTTCCGGTCAGGGTCCCATCACCATTGCCAGAAGTATGTCCGGCGGCAATCAGCAGAAGGCCATAGTCGCCCGCGAGATAGACAAAAACCCTGAGCTGCTGGTAGCCGTCCAGCCCACCCGAGGCCTTGACGTAGGCGCGATAGAGTACATTCACAAACAGCTTGTAGCCCAGCGCGACGCCGGCAAGGCAGTACTTCTGGTATCCCTTGAGCTGGATGAAGTGATGGACGTTCCGGATCGCATACTGGTAATGTACGAGGGCGAGATAGTCGGCGAGCTTGACCCAAAGGCCACCACTCAGGAAGAGCTGGGCCTCTACATGGCAGGCGCCAAGAGAGATGAGGTGAAGGCATGAAAAAGAGTCTCCTGAAAAATAACGGCGTGCAGTCGCTGATCGCGTCGCTGTTGTGCATCGTGCTGGGTATGCTGATCGGCTATATCGTACTGCTGTTCATCAACCCCACCGGTGCGGGCGAAGCCATCGTCACTGTCATGAAAAACTTCCTCAACTATAACCGTGCCGATACCCAATTGAAATATCTGGGCAACACGCTGGTCAAGACCGCACCGCTGCTGATGTGCGCCCTGGCCATCCTGTTTGCCTATAAGGTGGGCCTGTTCAACATCGGCGCTGCGGGCCAGTACTGCTTCGGCGTGGCACTGAGCCTGTACGCGGCGCTGGGCTTGGGCTGGAGCTGGCTGCCCTGCCTGCTGGTGGCTATGGCCGGCGG
>ERZ824600.1837-NODE-1837-length-24431-cov-7.310592_pt1 | contig 24431 bp, 15 predicted proteins | sample MGYA00519933_ERZ824600 | MGnify/ENA primary metagenome ERZ824600 (study PRJEB31778, sample SAMEA3449178) | human gut metagenome | biome: human gut; feature: human-associated habitat; material: faeces | place: United Kingdom | collected 2010/2012 ... | reverse complement strand
GTGTGCTTCACGGAAGATACTTCCGGAGTTTCAAAAGAAACCGCACAAAAATCAACTACAAAGATATGATAACATAATATACGGATGCGTATCAATGCTAAAACTATTTATTGTGGTTTTAAGCGGGAAAAGTTCGGAGACGTACGGGAAGTGTGCGTGGTGTCAAACGATTTTGCATTTTTTTCGAAAAATGAGGCAGCGTATATAGGCATAGTATATTCGTTTTAGTACAGCGATATAATTGCCACAAATATGCAAAAAACATTATTTTTTTCGCACAAAAATCACGTTAAATTCACATAAACACTATTTTTTATCAATATGTTCCGCTTTTATTGACGACCGTAATGCTTCTGCTTAAAATGGGCATGTAACGGCAAAGCGCAAAAAAAAATCGAAAATTATTTGGCGAAATAATTGATATTCACATAATGCGATGGATGTTATTATGCAAATCCGGTTTCCTGTCTTCCATATTGCTGAACAGGAAAAAATGTTTTTTCATTTTTCTTTTATTACGCGGAAATCAAATTTTCATTATTTACACAGAAGGGATGCGCTTATGGAAACCTTCCGTATGGAAAATTATTTTGACACGCATCTCAAGGACATCGGTTTTTCGTTTAAAATCAAAAACCCTCTGTCGCAATACTACGACATACACAACCATGATTTTTTTGAATATTTTTTTCTGACCTCCGGCAGTACAGGCCATATCATCAACGGAAAGAAGGAAATCCTGACCCGCGGCAATCTGGTGTTTATCCGTCCGGATGACTGCCATGGCTTCTACAAGCTGGAAGGTCAGGAATTTGAAATTATCAACATCACGATTTCGCAGAGTGAATTTAGGCGTCTGGAGCGTTATCTCGGCTGCCGGCTCAGCGAGTTCACGGACATCAACCGGCCAACGCCGCATCTGCTGCTGATGGACAGCAACCTGCAAAGCCTTTTGGATGCGCACAGTTTTTTGTATTTCTTTTCCCTGAGTCCGGAAAACAATGCGCGTTTGCAGCGGCGGATGCGGTTTCTGCTTATGCGTGTCTGCGAGCTGTTTTTATATTCCGGACTTGATAGGACGGATGGCACCAAACAGTGGCTGGAAAAAGCGCTTGCCCTGATGAATACACCGGACAACATTGAAAAGGGACTTCCGGCGCTGCTGGAGGTGACTGGTTTCAGTCACGGACACCTTTGCCGGCTGATGAACCGTTATTTCAATACAACGCCCAACGCGTACGTTGTAGAACTGCGGCTGAATCAGGCGGCAAGCCTTTTACGTTATTCCAAAATGAGTGTACGTGAGATATCCAGGAAGGTCGGCTATGTTAATCAGAGCCATTTTATGAAAATTTTCAAAGAGAAATATGGCCTATCACCTTTGCAGTATCGCAAATCCCTTGAGGCGGATCACATGTTCCGCTGAGTGTGAAAGCGGGCGGAAACGGGAAGGCAGCTGATGGTTAATGCGACAATGGGGCAAACGGACAGCGGCGGTTGTTATGGCTGCAGTACTGGCTTTGATGCAGGCGGTTCCTACTGTATATGCAGAGGAGGAAGCGGCTGTGCCGGTACAGGTGGATCAGCTGAAAGTGTCCGGGGATTCCGGCTATACCGCCTATCGGACGGCATGGGGTGAAACCCCTTATGCACAGGAGGACCAGAAGCTGAGTTCAGACGGCTGGCTCGAGCAGGAAAGCCGTGACACGGTATACACCGGCGACGCCCTCACCGTACGGGCAGGCGGCCGGCTTGCCTACCGCGTCGAAGTGCCGGCCGACGGATGGTATGAAATCCATATCCGTTATATGGCTGCACAACCGGGAAGCGTGGATGCGGTTATTGCTTTACAGATCGACGGCGAGACGCCGTTTGACGAGGCGGCCGGCCTCTCGCTTGCGCGCCTTTGGCAGACGGGGAGCGGTGATGCACCGGAGCAGGACGCCGCCGGGAACGATATCCGCCCTCCGGTTGCCGAGGTGCGGGACTGGCAGGAGACCGCCCTCAAGGACCCTTCCGGCAAAAGCGAGGGTGCGCTTCTGTTCCGGCTGAGTGCCGGGGCGCACATCCTGTCCTTTGATTGCAGTGAAGCGGATCTGTCGGTTCAGGATGTGACGCTGAAGGCGCCGGAGGAGCTGCCGGATTACCAGAAATATCGGGCGAAATACAGCGATGCACCGGTATACAACGGGGAAAAGATCGTCATTGAGGCGGAGAACACAACCCGAACTTCTTCGCGCTTTATGGTCGCCGCCAACGACATGTCCAGCCCCCTGACCACTCCTTATGATCCCTATGCCATCCGGCTGAATACCTTAAGCGGAAACAACTGGCGCTACATACATGATACGGCTGTCTGGACGGTTGATGTCCCGCAGGAGGGCTGGTACCGCCTGTCGTTCCGTTTCCTGCAGAATTATTATAACGGCATGGATACTCACCGCTGCCTGTATATCAACGGGGAAATCCCGTTCCGGCAGGCCCAGGCCATTGCGTTTGGCTACTCCACCGGCTGGCAGTCGAAGGAGGCGGGGGACTACCTGTATTACCTGAAAGCCGGCGAAAATGAAATTGCGCTGGAGGTGGTGCTCGGCAAATATGCCGAGATCCTCAGCGCGCTGGAATCGCTGACCCTGGAACTCAACCAGCTCTACCGCCGCATCATTATGGTAACCGGCCCGTATCCGGATATCTACAGGGATTACAATCTCGAACAGGAGGTACCCGGGCTGCTTGAAACTTTCGCGGCACTGCTCAGCGATATTGAGGCGCTCGAAGCACGGTTTAAGGAACTGACCGGGGTACAGCGCAGCAGTGAGCTGTCCAGCCTTGACCAGCTGGCGGTGCAGATCCGGGATGTGATCGAGCATCCTGCCAGCCTGACCAAAGGCTCCAGGCTCAGCCGGTTCAATTCCAATATCAGCACGCTGGGGGCATGGGCAAACAAAATCCGGGAGCAGCCGCTGCAGCTCGACAGTATCACCGTGCTGGGGCAGAGCGACGCCGTGCCGGCCGCACAGGCGGGATTCGTCAGCCAGCTTAAACACCGGTTCAACCGGTTTATCGCCTCCTTCGTGATGGATTACGGCACGCTGTCTTCGGCGGAAGGAAACGTTTCGCTGCGCGTCTGGGTGTTTTCCGGACGCGACCAGGCACAGCTGTTAAAAAGCCTGATCGACAATGATTTTACCCCCAAGCATGGGATCGGGGTGTCGGTTGAGCTGGTGTCCGGCGGCATCATCGAGGCTATGCTTGCCGGCAAGGGACCGGACGTGGCGCTCGGACGCGCGGAAAGCGATCCGGTCAACTACGCCATGCGCAATGCCCTGCTGGATTTGAGCCGGTTCGAGGGGTTCGACGAGGTGGTCGGCTGGTTTGAGCCGGGCACCATGGAGGCTTACGCCTATGAAGGGGGATACTATGCGCTCCCGGAGACCCAGGTGTTCAACATGCTGTTTTACCGCACCGATATTTTTGCGGAACTGGGGCTGACGGTTCCCGAAACATGGGACGACCTGCTGTTCGATGTGCTGCCGGTTCTCCAGCAAAACAACATGACCGCTGCGGTCGGAAACCTGCCGGATATGGCCACATCGGTTTCGGGCAGCGCGTTTATTACGCTGCTGTACCAGATGGGCGGGCAGATGTATACCGACGACCAGCTGACGGCCGCGCTGGATACGCAGGTCGCCTATGAGGCGTTCCGGACGGCGGTGGAGTTTTACCGCGATTACGGCTTCCCGCGGGAATACGATTTTATGAACCGGTTCCGCACCGGGGAGATCCCGCTTGGCATCGCGCCGTATGCCACCTACAACAACCTCACCGTCGGGGCGCCGGAGCTCAACGGCTTGTGGGAGATGACCACGCTGCCCGGCTTCAGACGGGAGGACGGCACGATATCCAATACGCAGGTTATGACAGGCACGGCATCGGTTATCAATGCGCAGACGGATGAGCCTCAGGCAGCGTGGGAATTCCTGCGGTGGTGGGCATCGGCTGATGTGCAGGAACAATTCGGCAACAACATCGAAGCGGTACTCGGAGCCGGCGGCCGGTACACTCCGGCCAACATCGAAGCGATGCGAAAACTGCCCTGGAGCACCCGGCAGCTCAGCCTGCTCGAGGAGCAGCGTGCAGCGTGTACCGTGCTGCCCCAGCTGCCCGGCAGCTATTTCACCACACGCGCCATCTACAACGCGTTCGTTTCGTCGGTAATCGATTACGAAATCCCGCGCGAGCAGCTGCTGTACTGGAATGAGGAGATCAATTTGGAGCTTGCCCGCAAGCGTGAGGAATTTTCGTTCAGCCCGTCAGGAAAGGGGATGGCTTCATGAGCGATACACCCCTGAAAACCCGCCGGTTCAGCCGGGAAACCGCACCGGTGCGGGATACCCTGATCAGCTATTCGATGCTGCTGCCCTTCCTCGCCGTCTTTTTCGTATTCACCCTGCTGCCGATCGGCGCAGCGGTGCTGCTGAGCTTCACCGATTTCAACATGCTGGAGCTGCCGGGCTTTGTCGGCCTGGTGAACTACCGGCGGCTGCTACTCGAGGACAGGGTATTTCTGATTGCCCTGAAAAACACCCTGATTTTCGCCATTATTACCGGACCGGTCAGCTATATTCTCGCGTTCGTGTTTGCCTGGGTAATCAACGAGCTGCCCCGCAGGCTGCGGGTGCTGATGACGGTGGTATTTTATGCGCCGAGCGTATCCGGCAATGTGTATTTCGTATGGAAATATCTCTTCAGCGGCGACAGCTATGGCTTTATCAACGGCATGCTGATGAATCTCGGCATAATCAGCGAACCGATTCTCTGGCTGACCGACCCGGCATATAACCTCGGCGTGATTATTATTATCCAGCTGTGGCTGTCGCTCGGGGTGAGCTTTCTGGCTTTTATTGCCGGGTTTCAGTCCATCGACCGCTCCCAGTGCGAAGCGGGCGCCATCGACGGCATCGGCAACCGCTTTCAGGAATTATGGCACATTCTCATTCCCAATATGAAATCCATGCTGCTGTTTGGTGCGGTGATGCAGATCTCCGGTGCCTTTGCGGTCGGCACCATCACCCAGGAACTTTCCGGCGGCTATATGAGCGTGCAGTATTCCACCCTGACCATCGTCAACCACATGACCGACTACGGTACGGTGCGGTACGAGATGGGTTACGCCTCGGCGATTGCCGTGGTGCTTTTCCTGCTCGTTTACCTGTCGAAAAAGGCAGTTTTCCGTTTGCTGAAATTTGAGTCTTAGCTTATGGGGAGGCAGAGGGGCAGTATGCGCAAGAGAACTGGGCCGAGGCCGGCGAAACGGCATAAACGGCTTAACAGATCGCCGCTGACAACCGCACTCCTCGCGGTGATCCTCGCGGGACTCGGCATGTTTATGGCCCTGCCGCTGCTTTATGCGGTGGTATCCGCCTTCAAGCCGCTCGAAGAATTCTTCCTGTTCCCGCCGCGGTTCATGGTGATCAACCCGACTCTCGAAAACTTTACCCAGATGTCGCAGCTGATTTCCAACCTGTGGATATCCTTCGACCGCTACCTGTTCAATACTGCGATGGTCAGCGTGGTGTCCACGATCACCTACATCCTGATTGCTTCACTTGCGGCCTATCCGCTGGCCAAGCACAGGTTTGCCGGACGCAGGGTGATCCGAAGCATTATCACCACCGCGCTGATGTTCACCGCTGCGGTGACCGGGGTGGTACAGTATGTCATTCTGGCGTTTATCGGCCTGATTGATACCTACGGCGCGCTGATTCTGCCGTCATTGGCCAATACCATGGGGGTTTTCCTGTGTATGCAGAACCTGGAAACCATCCCCGGTGAAATGCTGGAATCCGGCAGGATGGACGGTGCAGGCGAATACCGGATATGGTGGAGCCTGGTGATGCCCAACATCAAGCCGGTGCTGGCGACCATGGTGATTTTTCAGTTCCAGAGCGTGTGGAACATCACCGCCGGCAATGTGGTGTACAGTGAGGCACTCAAGCCCCTGCCCACCGCAATGACCCAGATCACCACCGCCGGTATTTCCCGCGCGGGAGTGGGATCGGCGGTGGCGATGCTGCTGATGATTCCGCCGATCCTGCTGTTTATCCTTGCGCAGCGCAAAGTGATGGAAACCATGGTAAACTCCGGCATCAAGGGCTGACCGGCTGGAAATCCCACGACGAAAAAGGTGCGGATCATGAGAAAAATGGCCTTGCTTATCGGCATAATCCTTTCCCTTTGCCTTATCGGCCCTCCGGCATCGGCCATGGGCACCGGAAAGGCATATGTATATGATCACGGCGACAACGCCATGCAGGTGCCGGATCCCTATATCGTTGAGCGGGTGCTGGACGGGGGAGCGTACCCCTGGTCGTCCCCGGTGGATGTGGCCAGCCGCGACGGAGAGCTGTATGTGCTGGATGCGGGCGGCAAGGTGGTGGTGCTCGACGGAGACTTTTCACCGGTGCGGGAGATTGCCTTTGCCAAGGACGGGCAGCCGTACGAAACCACAGAGCTCAAAAGCCTGTGGGTGGATGCCGACGGCACCCTTCTGGTGGTGGACCGCAGCAAAAAAATCGTGTTCCGCACCGACCAGCAGGGCAGGGTGATGCAGGAATACGGCAAGCCGGATACCGATCTGATCGACGATACCTCCGACTACCTGCCCTGTCAGGTGATTACCGACAGGCTGGGCATGGTGTACATACTCGCGGAAAACCAGTACCGCGGCATTTTCAAGCTCACCCGCGAAGGGAAGTTCGTCACCTTTTTCGGCAGCAAAAGCGTTACGGTGGATGCGGGGCTGCTGCTGGATATGTTCTGGCGCAATTTTATGACCGATACGCAGATCGCCAACAGCCGCCGTTACCTGCCCACCGAATACAGCGGCATGGCAATCGACCAGGAGGGCTTTATTTATGCCACCAGCCTGAGCAACGCCGACCGCGCTGAATGGCTGGTCAAGCTCAATTCCCTTGGCACCAATGTCCTGCAGAGCGAGGGGAAGTTCGGCGATTACAACCTCGGCCGGCTGCGTGGGCGGTGGTACACCACCAACTTCGTATCGGTTGCGGTGGATGAAGAGGGTTATATCACGGCGCTTGATCAGACATGGAACCGGCTGTTTCAGTACAGCCGGGAAGGGGAGCTGTTGTATGTGTTCGGCGGTACGGGGGAACAGAGCGGCACCTTTGACCGGCCGAGTGCGGTGCGGGCTTTCGGCAGCCGGCTGCTGGTGTGCGACCCGTCCTACGGTACGGTGACGGTTTGGACACAAAGTGCCTTCGGTTCCGCGGTGCGCAGGGCTGACCGCCTTTATCAGAACGGGCAGTTTGCCGAATCGGTGGAGCCGTGGAAAGAAGTGCTGCGGCTGTGCCAGAACTACGAATATGCGTATAACGGCCTGGGCAAGGCTGCCTATATTCAGAAGGACTACCCGCAGGCGATGATGTATTTCAAGCTGGGCTATTCCCGGGATGAATATTCCCTCGCCTACGACCGGTACCGTGCGCTGTGGATGCGCGACGCCTTTACTGCAGCCGTTGTTGTGCTCGCGGCGGCAATTCTGGCTTTGGTGGCCGTACGGCTGCGCGGCAGGCGCACGGTGCCGGCAGCCGGCCGGCCGCAGCGCCTGCCGCGGGTAAAATATCTGTCCACGGTTTTGCTGCATCCGATCGACGGTTTCCGGGAGATGCGCTATAACGGCATGGGCAGCACGGCCCTGGCCAACGGCATAATGGCGTTTTTTTTCCTGGTTTCCTGCCTCGATTACACCAGCCGCGGCTTTATCTTCAACACCAACGAACCCGGCAGCTTTAACGTCTTTGTGCTGCTGGCCACCACCGTAGTGTTCGCCGCGGTGTTCAGCCTGGTCAACTGGTTGCTATCCACCTTTTTCGAGGGCAAGGGAAGCCTGCGGGAGGTGTGGATCGGGGTTTGCTATGCGCTTGTCCCAATGACCTGCGGCCTCGCGCTGCAGCTGCTCCTTTCGCAGTTTCTGACCGCGGAGGAGGGGACATTCCTTACCTATATCACGGTAATCGGCGCCGGATGGACGCTGCTGCTTTTGGTCTTCGGCATGCAGGAGATTCATCAGTATTCCTTCGGTCGAAACGTCGTCGCCCTGTTTTTCACGATTGTGGGGATCCTGATTTTACTGTTTTTGCTGTTTTTGATGGCGAATCTGGCCATTCAGGTTTCGGATTTTGTCAAGACCGTATTCGATGAACTGATGTACCGTATAAAAGCGGGCTTTTGATCCTCGAAAGCGTGCGAAAGGAGGACGTTCGATGAAAATACAGTGTGTCCGGCGCCGTGCTTTCCTGCGGTATGCTGCCATGCTGGCGGCAGCAGCGCTGCTTGCCGGCTGCGCGCCGTCGGATGGGGATCAAACCGCCCCGGCGCCGGCGGAGCGGGTGGAGGCCGGCACGCTGATCACCAGCGAGGAGGAGCTGGCGATGGAAAACAGCCGCCTGCGCCTGACGCTGGATCCGGCGACCTGCGCCATCGAGGTGACCGACAAGCAAAACGGGATGCGCTGGGGTTCTAATCCACCGGCGGATTACGAGGATCCGCTCGCGGCCGGCAGTTTCCGCACGGACATCAAATCGCAGCTGCTGGTATCCTACACCACCAAAGAGAACGCCACCGTGCGGCAGGCCAACAGCTTTGCCGCAAGCGTGAACAAAGGGGATTACAGGATCTACCGGCTGGACAACGGTTTTCGGGTGCACTACACCTTTAACCTTGGCTTCACCATTCCGGTAGCGTACCTTTTGGAAGAGGACAGCCTCAATGCCATGGTGCTGTACGATGAGATCGAGGAAGACGGCACCAATCTGCTCAACACGGTGTCCTTCCTGCCGTATTTCGGTTTGGCCGGTTCGCAGGATGAGGGGTTTATGCTCATCCCCGACGGAAGCGGGGCGCTTATCCGGTTCAACAACGGAAAAACCACCGTCCCGATGTATGAAAAGATGGTTTACGGCGACGATGTCACCCTGGGAACCGCGATCGAGTCCTCCCGCGAGGAACAGATACGGCTGCCGATGTTCGGCATGCAGAAGGGAGCGGCGGCCTTCGCTGCGGTGATAGAGTCGGGGGACGGCGGCGCAGTCCTGCGGGCTGCCGTTTCCGGACAGAAGACCGCCTTCAATACGGTATACGCGACCGGCATCTACCGAGTGTCCTCCACCATTTATATGATGAGCAACGACACCGGTTCCCGCAACGTGCTGTATAACGCCGAGGAGGTTACCGGAGCCGCCCGCCTGCAGATCCGGTACACCTTTCTGGCGGACGACCAGGCGGATCTCGCCGGTATGGCGGCGGTCTACCGTCGGTGGCTTCCGACCGGTGCTGCGGGCACCCGGCCGCCTGCCCTGCATGTCGAATTGACCGGCGGGGTGAGCAGTACCAAGAGCTTTTTGGGATTTCAGTACGAGGGGCACGACACCCTTACCTCTTTTGATGATGCGGCGCGGATGCTCGAAGAGCTGCATGCGGCGGGCGTTCCCAGCTTTTCCGCCGGATACCGGCAATACAGCGCCGATGCCTTTGCCGGCCGGGTGGAAACCACCCTGAAGCCTGCGGCGGCTGCCGGTTCGCAAAAGCAGCTCGCACGGCTGCTCGAAGCCGCAGCGGCGGCCGGAGATGCGCTATATTTTCACGCCGATGTTTTCCGTATGCAGAAAACCGGCAATGGGGTATCCCGGTTTTTCGATGTATGCAAAAACGTCAATCTCGGTGCGGCTGGGATACAGCCCATCGGGTTTCACACCAATATCCCCGATGCGTCGGAACCGGGCTGGTATCTTGTCAATCCACGCCGCTATACCGATCTGTTGGAAGCGCTTTCGGACGCCGCGGACGACCGCGGGATAGATGGGGTGTATTTTACCGACACGGCCGGCAGCCTAGCCGGGGATTACGGTATCGGCGGCGCTCAGCGGGACGAGGCCAAGGCGCTGCTTGCGGCCGGCTTCGGGAAACTGGCGCAGGAGCGCCGGCTGCTGCTGGCGGATCCCAACGCCTATCTTTACGCTGCCGCCGCACAGCTGACCGATATCCCGATGCAGTCGAGCCGTCATCTGCTGTTTGATGAGGATGTGCCGTTTGTCCAGATGGTACTCAAGGGCTGCCTGCCGTACACCGCCCGTCCGATGAACATGAACGGCGACACGGCGGATGTGTTTTTGCAACAGGTGGAAACCCTGAGCGGGCTCCAGTTTGCCTTCATAGCGGGGGATCCGTCGCTGCTGCTTCGCACGGATCTGATCCACGCGTACAGCCTGTCGTACGACGCATGGAAGGCGTCGGCAGTACAGTACGCCCGGGCGCTGTCTGCAGTATCCGAAGCGGTGGGGGATGCCCGCATGACCGGCTACAGGCGTGAAGGGGAACTGACCGTCACCGCCTATGAAAACGGTGTTATGGTCTATGTCAACCACGGGCAGCAGGATGTGACGGCAGACGGGCTGACCGTCGGCGCCAGGCATTATCTGGCGGTACGTGATGGCACAGTGGTCGCATCCGGCGACGGTCAGGGGAATATGGGCGCCTGATCCGGAGCTTTCAGGAAAGGGATGGTCAAGCATGGGAAAATTAAGCGGCGGCCGGCGCAGGCTGTCGGTTGAACGCCGGATCAAACGGGTCGGCTGGCTGTTCCTGCTGCCGTGGCTGGTCGGGCTTGTGTTCTTCTTCCTCATTCCCTTCATCCAGTCGGTCGTATTCTCCTTCAACCGGGTAAGCATCGGCGATACCGGGCTGGATTATCAGTTCTTGGGCTGGGAGAACTACCGGTACATCCTGTTTGAGGATGCCGATTTCAACCGCAACGTTCTGGAACAGATCTCGAGCCTTGCGGTGGATATCCCCATCATCCTGTTTTTCTCCGTATTTGTCGCTCTTCTGCTCAACCAGAAATTCCGGGGACGCATGTTCGCGCGCAGCCTGTTTTTCCTGCCGGTTATTATCGCCTCCGGTGTGGTTACCGAAATCATCCAAAACGATGTTTTTGTCAGCAGCGTTATGCGTGCGGACACCTCCACCTTCCAGACGGAAGCGGTCAGCGAGGTGCTCTACCGGCTGCAGTTCAGCGACGACCTGATCAGCCTTTTCACCACCGTCACCTCACAGGTGTTTGATTTGAGCTGGAAAACCGGTGTGCCGATCCTGCTGTTCCTCAGCGCCCTGCAGAGCATTCCCGAAACCTATTTCGAGGTTGCCTCGATTGAGGGCGCGAACACGTGGGATGTATTCTGGAAGATCACTTTTCCGGTGCTGATTCCCACCTGCTTACTGGTGACCGTTTATGCCATGATTGACAGCTTTACCGATATGAGCAATCAGGTGATGAAAAGCATCGTCACCCGGTTTTCGGAGGTGAAGTACGGCTATGCGTCGGCGGCGGCGATCCTGTATTTTGCGGCAATTATTCTGCTGCTGTTGCTGATTGCGGCGCTGTTCTTCCGCAAAGCCATCCGTGACAGATAGGAGGGGGCCTGTGAAAGCAATCCGATTCGTTCCCAAGACAGCCGGCAGGCCTGTGGTCACGCATCGCCGCCGGGAGCAGCTCGGACGCTGTGCGTTTATCCTGTTCCGGCTGGCTTTTCTCATCGGCATGGCGTATGTGCTGCTGTTTCCGTTGCTGGTGATGCTTTCCCGCGCGCTCCGGCCGCAGGCGGACATGTATAACCCAAGCATCGTCTGGATCCCCAGCGGCCTGACGCTCGAAAACTTCCGACTGGCATTTGATGCCCTCAACTATGACACCTCATTGGTGTTCACGCTACGCATCGTGCTCATCAGCACCGTATTCTCCACCGTTTCCTGTTCGATGGCCGGCTATGCGATTGGACGCTATCACCTCAAGGCGAACAAGCTGCTCATCGTCATGGCCGTGCTGACCTTTCTGGTGCCGATGCAGACCTACATTATCCCGCTGTTTTTCCGGATGAAATATTTTGATTTTTTCGGCATCGGTAGCCTGATCGGGCTGTTCACCGGCAACCCGCTTACGATCAACCTGACCAACACCGAGGTACCGTATTATCTGCTCAATGCGCTGGGCAGCGGGCTGCGCTCCGGGATTTTTATTCTGCTTTTCACCCAGATTTTCAGAGGGCTCCCCAAGGAGCTGGAGGATGCCGCCCGCATCGACGGCGCCGGGGAATTCCGTATATTTGCGCGGATTATGGTGCCCAACGCCGCTTCGGCCTTTTTGGTGGAAGTGATCATGTGCGTCGTATGGAACTGGAACGACTACTTTTTCCCCGCCATCCTGTTCCAGCAGAATCAGTTCCTTTCCACCAAGCTGAGCATCATGCGGCAGCTGGCTACCTCCATGATGACCACCACCCAGTATGGAGACGGCCTGGCGGAAACGGTGATTATGTATGCAGGGGCCTTCTGGTTCGTGCTGCCTATGCTGGTTTTATATATGTTTGCGCAGCGGTTCTTTTTGCAGAGCGTCGAGCGCAGCGGGATTACCGGCTGAAATCGGGGCTATCCCGGCAGGAGGGGGGCGGATGAAAAGCCAATAGGGCAGATGTGCCGATTTTATAGCAGGAAAGGAAGGATACGTATGAACAAACCGTTAGTCCGAAGCCTCGCAGCAGCGGCGGCGCTGGCACTGCTGCTGGCCGGCTGCGGCAGCTCGCCGGACACCTCGTCCGGCACCGAAAGCGGCAGTACCACGACCACAACCACAACGGCGTCGACCGCGTCCACAACCACTGCGGATACGACCACCACGGAGGATACGACCGCTACCACGACAGGCAGCGGCGGCGTGATCGGCGGCGGTGAGGAAGAAGAGGACGAATTTCTCCCGCAGACCGCGCTGTTTGCAGCGGACAACGGCCGGCTGGCCGACGCGGAGAAAACGCCGGGGGCATCCGTGGAAAACCACAGCGATGCCGCCCATCTGCCGGATGGGGCCGATCGGGGCATGCGTCTGAGCTTCAACGGCAACAACTGGGGACAGGTCCTGCTGTTCCATCTTGAGGACGGCAAGGAGGCCACGCTGGTTGATCCATGCCCCGACCCGCTGAGCGATTACGACGGGCTGCGGGTCTGGCTGGAGATCAAACCCGATGCGGGCGGCGGCGTTCCCGATGAGCTGATCTTTATTTTCGGGAACTGGACCTATGGTTACCACGATATGTTTGAGTACCATTACGCTGTGCCGGAAGGCGGGTATACGGGCTATATCGAGATGCCCTTCTCCGAGATGATCAACGCCTATCCGCCCAACGACAAGTATTACAATGCCGACCTGATCGATTTTATCGGCTTTAAGGTCACCTCCGGGGCCACCATTCAGAATGCCGACATCTATATGGCCGACCTGTCGGCTTACCGCGGGGTGTTCTGGTAAGGGAAACACGGACAGCCGGGCCGTCGCTGCGGTACTGGAGGTCCGATATGAAAAAAAGAAAGGGGTAATCACATGAACGTCAAAAAAATGCTCGCGGCAGTCAGCGCCGGTATGCTTCTTTTGGGCCTGCTGCCTCTGTCCGTGCCGGCTTCCGCCGAGGAAACCGAGACGGTGACCGAAACCTACAACATGGACGGCTTTGAAAAAGCGCCGCAGAGCGCGCTGGATACCCTGCTGAAAACCGAAAGCGTTGCACTGACCGCCGGCATTACCGACGACAAGTATGTTGCCGACGGCGCGGAATCGGCGGTAAAGGTCGCCTATCTGAAGGATCCCGAAAACTGGGGCCAGGTGCTGCTGTACGCCGACGACGCGGAAGCGGAGACCGGAAAGGCACTGCCGTTTGCGCTGCTGCCGGAGAATATGTCCGAGTGGGAAACGCTGCGCATGTATGTCTATGCAGACAACGCCACCGGCGGCATGCCGACCGGACCCTCCCTCCATCTGATTAACGAATGGGGCGAGGAACTTGCGAGCACGCAGCTCGAAATTTGGGTGGAAAGCGGCGATTTCAGCGGCTGGATCGAACTGGAGCCGGGCGATTTCAAGGATGCCGAAGGCACGGCGCTGACGGCTTTCCCGGCGGAAGCGTGGAGCTTTGTCATCAAATTTACCGGTATGTACAACGAGTATGACCCGTATAAGCCGGTGGATCTCTATTTCTCCGGTCTGTCGCTCACCCGCGAGGTGGAAAAGCCGAAGCCGACGCTGCCGGAAGAAAATCCCGCGCGGGAGGATGAGTATGCCCATACCGCTGCCGACGGCTTTGAGACGGCTACGCAGCAGCAGCTCGATACCCTGATCCGAAGTGAGAGCATGACACTGACCGCGGGGGTCACGGATGAACAGTATGTCGCCAAGGGGGCCCAGTCGGCTGTCAAAATTTCCTATAACGGCCAAAAAGGCGGTTGGGGCCAGGTGCTGCTGTACAGCGCGGATGCGTCCGGCGTCAAGACGCTGCCGTTTGAAACGCTGCCGCAGGGACTTTCCGCTTATGACGGGCTGTGCTTTTTTGTTAAGGCAACCTCCGAAACCGGTCTGCCCAACGCCGTTTCCTTCCGCTTCCTCGATCAGTACGGTATGGAGATCGGCACCGCCAATATACCGGTATACAGCGAGTCGGGTACTTATGCCGAATGGGTATATCTGACCCCGGAGGATTTCGGGCTTGAGGCGTTCCCGGATGCGTGGAGCTATCTGTGGAAGGTGACAAATGAGACCGGGGAAGAGGACGGTTACAAGGCGTTCGATCTGTATGTATCCGGCATGTCGGTCTATAAGGAGAAGACCGGGGGCGACGACGACCAGCACCCGAACAAGCCGACCGGCGTATCGCTGCCGGTTGCTCTGCCGGCTGCGGCTCTGGTGCTCTCCGCCGGGCTGCTGTATATCTGCAAACGGCGCATCAGCGCCCGCTGAAGCCTGGGAAAGGAATGCACGTTAATCATGAAAAAACGTCTGGCCGCTTTACTGGCCGCCGTCATGCTGCTTGTGTGTTCGTGTGCGGGGCAGTCGTCTTCATCCTCTGCCCCCTCCTCTGCGGCTTCCGACGGCGGGACATCACAGACCGGGCAGCCGCCCCGGCAGTTGGAGCTTGAAGAAATGAAAAACCTGATTACAGAAAAGGCCGGGGCGCAGGGCCTGACCGATGCAATGCTCGCGGAGGGGCTGTCGCCCACCGGCAATCACGGGCGCATCGCCGCCGCCATCCGGAAATCCCTTGCCGGCGAACCGGTGACCTTAGGCGTTATCGGCGGCTCCATCACCGAGGGTACAGCCTCCTCGGCTGCGGAGAATTCCTATGCCGGGCAGTTCAAAACCTGGTGGGAAACCCTGTTCCCCGGCGGCGAAGTGACACTGGTCAATGCCGGCAAAGGGGCAACCGGCTCCCTCATCGGTGCGCACCGCGTCGAGGAGGATCTGCTTGCCCATCAGCCGGATGTGGTAATCGTGGAGTATGCTGTCAACGACGGTAACGGCGAGCGGGATCAGATGGCTTACGAAAGCCTGCTCCGCCGGATCCTGAAGGCCGAAAATCAGCCTGGCGTGTTGCTGCTTTTCACCATGAAGGAGGACGGCACCAGCGTACAGCGCAACCAATCGAAGATCGGCCAGCATTATGATGTACCGATGGTGAGCTACCGCAATGCCGTATATCCGGCGGTGGAGGACGGCCGCATACCGTGGACCGAAATCAGCCCCGACGGCATTCATCCCAACGACAAGGGCCATGCGATGATCGGTGTCCTGCTCGCAAACTACCTTGTTTCGGTATACGAAAAACTGGATTCGCTGTCGGCTGACGGGTATGTCCTGCCGGAACCGCTCGTCGGCGATGCCTATGAAAACGGGATCCTCTACACCAACAAGAATCTGGAGGAACTGCAGGCGGGCAGCTTTATGCGGCAGGTCAATTCCTTCTATCAGTTCCCCTACGGCTGGAAGGCGGTCGGCGGGAGCGAGGCGATCGAGTTCGAGATCCCGGAATGCCGTGAGCTGTATCTGCTGACCCTGCGGCTGGATGACCCGAATGCCGGTATTGCCGAGGTGACGGTGGAGGGGGAGACGGTCAAGACCACCGAGCTGCAGCAAAACTATCCCGGACTTACCTACCAGTATGCCGATCCGCTGCTGGTGTATACCGGCGTGAATCCCGGCACCGTCCGGGTGACGGTACGGCTGAAGGCCCCGGCGGATACCGATTATTTCACTCTGCTGGGTTTTCTGGCATCCTAGTTCTGCGGCCGGGGGAACGCAGTATCCCCCGGCCAGCTTTTCACCAAGAAAGGAAGATCTGAACCGATGAAAAAATGTATTCCGGCTCTGCTCATCTGCCTGCTTGCCGGTCTGCTTGCCGGCTGCGGAACGGACGGCCCGGCTTCCTCCGGAATGGCGCCGGGCACCGATCTCGTCTCCGGCGTGGAGATGCCTGCCCTAAACAACAGCAAGGTTACCATCCTGCTCAACGTCGAAAAGGATACCGTCGCCGCCAGCGACACCGAGGATGAACCGAGTGCGATGAACCGCACCTTTCAGAAATGGGAGGCCGAGTACGGCACGGCGGTGGAGGTGCAGGCGGTGGAATGGGACAGCTTTACCTCCCATCTGGCCACCGCGGCCGCTGCCGACCAGATGCCGGACGTGGTGTACGGTGGCCCGCTGTGGTTCCCGCGCTGGCCGGCCAACAATCTGGTGCAGCCGCTGGATGATTACAGCGATTATATCGATCTGAATGACCCGATGTGGAACCGGGAAATCATGGATCAGCTGATGGTGGACGGCAAGCACTATGTCGCTTTTGGCCAGCGGCCGGAGAAGTTTTACATCGCCTTTAATCAGACCAAATTTGAGCAGGCGGGCGAAACCACCCCGCTTGAACACTTTCAGGCGGGCACCTGGAACTGGACCCAGTTTGTCAAAACCGCCCAGAATATGACCGACGCCGCCAACGACGAATTCGGGTTCAACAGCTGGAACCTCGGTTACGGAAACTGCATTTACCCGCTGCTGACCTGGGGCGACGACGGCAAGCTGCAGGTTTCCATCCGCGACAACAATACCGTGCGCTGGCTCACCGAGGTATCCAACCTGTACCGCAGCGGCGCTGCGCGGGTGGAGGATATGGGCAACTGGCTGCAGACCTTCCCGGCCGGCAAGGATGCCATGGTCAGCTGTACGCCGGAGGAATACGTCCGTTTCCGCCAGCGCATCAACTCGACCGGCGGCGACCAGCTGGGCATTGCTCCGATGCCGGTGTTTGATCCTACCGGCGAAACCGAATCGATCTGCACCGCCAACGTTTACGGCTTCAGCATCGCCTCCAAGGCGTCGAATCCGCAGGGGGCGGCCGCTTTCATTGATCTGTATTACAAGAACTGGAACGCCGTTATCGGCAAGATGGGTGAATTCGGCCTGATGGAGAAATATCTCACCGAGGATGAACGCGAGGCGCTGCTTGCGGTGGACGATGTGCCGGTGGTGCTGGATTTCACCAATGGCATCGGCAACAACAAGACCATTCTGGCGCAGGCGCTCGACGGCATCAATAACCCCAACAGCACCAAGTCGGTGCAGGCGTTTGTCGACGAAGCGGCACCGCTGCTGGAGGCGGAACTCAACGAGTTCTACCGCTCGCTCGGCTGACATGCACCGCACGGAGGGGAAAGAAATGATGTATATGAAACGCTTTTTCCGGCTGCTGGGGCTGTTTCTGGCCTCAACCATGCTGTGCACCGCCTGTTCTCCGGGGGCGACGCCGGACAGTGATCCGGCCGGCGATCCCGCGGCGTCCGGCGCGGCCGGCAACCTGATCCCGTCGGATACCTTTCCGATGTTTTCCAATGACATCGATTATTCCCGGGGCGGCAACATCCCGGAGTCGGAGGATTATTTGAACTATTCAGCACAAAAGGGGTTCCGCCATACCTTTACCGATATGGTTTATCACGATGCCGAGCTGGCGGCGGTGCGGCTGGCGGAGGCCGGCATCTTTGAAAAGACCGATACCTTTGCACCGGATGAAACCATGAATGTGCAGACCTTTGTCACCGCACTGCTCCAGCTTGCCGGCAAGGCAAAGGGCGGCGAGGATGAGGCGGAGGTCAAAAAGCTGGCGAAGAGCACCGCCCTTGCCGAGGATGGTGTGCTCGGCGATTACGGTGCGGCGCTCACCCGTGAACAGCTGGCATACCTGCTTGACCGCGCCTGTGTCGACCGCGAGAATGTGTCGCAGTATAAGCTGCTGGTCGGCGATTTTGCCGCAATCGCCGACAGCATGAAAAACAGCGTGCTGCAGTGCATCGGGCTGGGGCTGCTGCCCTGCAGTGAAAGCTTTTCGCCGCAGCAGGCGGTCACCCGTGCCGAAGCGGCCCAGGCGCTGTACCGTCTGGCAAATCCCGGCATGCGGCTGATCCCGCCCTATGAGCTGGGGGACGCCTATGCCGACGGGACAACCACCTACCTTGTGAAAAATACCTATGAGGAAAATCCCGGCGGGGTACAGTTCGGCTTCTGGTCCAATTACAATCAGCAGGCCTTTACCTTCTCCCAGTTCGGCAAGAGGCCCATCGACCGGGTGGATTTTCATAAGTGGGTGAGTTCCGAGACCGAAAAGGGGCATTACCAGTTCGGCTTCTCCAACTCGCAGAACGGGCATAGGCTCGGCTCCACCGTTATCACCAATGTGGATATTTCGGCTAATCTGGAATGGAACCCTTATTTCCAGAAAAGCAACATCCCGGCATTTTACAAGCAGGATATCACCGATCCCGAAACCCGTCAGGCGGCGAAATCCTTCCTGTACTCGTATGTGCAGGCGCTGCTGGAGGCGCTCAAGGGAGATGTGATCCTGTCGATTGATTATGAGGTGGACTGGCAGCAGAACATCTCCGGCATCGATGAGGAATCCCGCCGCCGCGCGGCGATCTGGGGAGAATGGTATGTCGAGGCGTGCCAGGTGGCGAGGGACGCGGCCAAACAGATCGGCGCGGCTGACCGGCTCAAGCTGATCATTATCTATAACAACATCACCGACCTGCACAAGCTCGGCGTGGCCCAGAACGAGTGGATGGTCAAGTGCGGCCAGGCGTCGGATTACATCGGCATCGATTCCTACGCCATGGCCCAGGACAAGACCGACCCGTCCATCACCCTCGAAAGTATGCGGTACCTGATCAATAATTTTTCTTTCGGCAAGCCGGTCATCATGGTGGAAAACGGCCTGAGCACTACGGAAGAAGGCATCAGTGAGCAGACGCAGGCGGATTACTTCAAGAACCTGTTCCGGGAGTTCCGCTTCGCTCTGGGCAAGGGCGATTTCCTCAACGGCAACCTTGCTGGCTATCTGGTATGGTGCCTGAAGGATGAGGGAGGCGCCGGATTCGGCTTGTTCCGTGAAGACGGCAGCGCCAAGCCTGCCGCCGCGGTCGTACGGGAAGGGATCGATTGGCTGGAAAGCTGCCGGCAGTATAATCCGTCGGTGTTGAAGAAAACCGAAAACGTCATTTCCTCCAGCGAGATCGAGGTGTCGGTAAACAGCGGTACGGCCTACGACAAACTGACTTTTGTCACCGAACAGACCGCGGGCGAAAAGAACCTGCGGATTAAGCTCAGGGAGCAGGGTTCGGTCTATATCACCGTCAACGGGACCTATCATTATGCCAGCACCGGCATGACCACCCGGCATGTTATCGCCCTGCCGGAAGGGGTGAAGGACGGAATCAATGTTATCGACATCTATTTCGGTCACGACACCACCCCGTTCTCCCAGGCGGTGGAGGCCATTGATTTGAAATGATAAACGAGGTTGCTGCATGAGTACGACCATATTACGAACCCCTTTGGTCTGGGAATGCGGATTTTGTGACGACGAGACGGCCTTGCCGGCGGAGTATTATCCGGCTGAGGTGCCGGGGGCGGTACAGCTGGATTATGCCAGGGCACATGGCTGGGGCCCGTTCTGGCTGGAAAAGGATCCGTCGGTCTACGCCTTTATGGAGGATAAATTCTGGTGCTATCGGGCGACGCTGTCAATCGGTGGAGATCGGGAAGGCGCCGTGCTGGTTTTCTGCGGAATCGACTATCGCTGCCGCATCCGGGTGGACGGCGACACACTGTATGAGGGCGAAGGGATGTTTTCCGAGCTGCGTCTGGATGTCAGCCGGTACCGCGGTGCGCCGCATACGCTGGAGGTGCGCATCTGGCCGGCGCCGAAGGTCCCGCCGGTTCGGGAAGGACGGGACGAGGCGCGGGAGAGCTGTAAACCGCCGGTGTCCTATGGCTGGGATTTCCAGCCGCGGCTGATTCCGTTGGGAATTTGGGATGAGGCGTATCTGGAACAAAGCGCGGAAACGGGGCTTCTGTCCTGCCGGGTGGCGCCGGAAGTGGCGGACGATCTGGGTACGGCCTGGCTCGACGCCGAGGTATCGGTCACCCGGAACACCCGGATTGCCTTTGAGCTGTGGGACGACGAGGGAAACCGCTGCCTGCGCCGGGAGCGGCAGACCGAGGACTGCCGGGCGGGCTGCCGCCTGACCGTGGTTTCCCCGCATTTATGGTGGCCGGCCGGTGCCGGCCCGCAGCGGCTGTATACGCTGCGGGTTCTGGCACAGGAGGAGTGCCTGATCGAAAAAACGGTTGGGTTCCGCCGGGTACGGCTGGTGATGAACGCCGGGGAATGGGATTTGCCGGACGCTTTTCCCAAAACCCGCAGCACCCCGCCGATCACGCTCGAAATCAACGGCAGAAGGCTCTTCGCCAAGGGCAGCAACTGGGTCAATCCCGATGTGTTCCCCGGCCGGGTGAACGAGGAGACGTATAAACAGCTGCTCTCCCTTGCGGCCGACGCAAACATGAATATCCTGCGGGTATGGGGCGGCGGCGGGGTCAACAAGGAGCCCTTTTTCCACTGGTGTGACCGGCTCGGCCTGATGGTATGGCAGGAGTTCCCGCTCGCCTGCAATGAATATCCGGATAAACCCGCGTATTTGCAGGTGCTTGAGCGGGAGGCGGTCAGCATCGTTACCCGGCTGCGCAGCCATCCGTGTGTGGTGCTGTGGTGCGGGGGCAACGAGCTGTTTAATGCCTGGTCCGGGATGACCGATCAGCATCACGCGCTGCGGCTGCTCAACAAGGTGTGCTATGAGCTGGACCGCCGGACGCCGTTTATCATGACTTCCCCGCTGTACGGCATGGCGCACGGGCATTACCGCCTTCTGGACAGCCCCACAGAGGAATTCATTACCAAAATGGCGGAGCAGAAAAATACCGCCTATACCGAATTTGGCGTGCCGGGAAGCAACAGCCGGGAATACCTGCTGCAGTTTGTCGCCAAAGAGGAGCTGGATGGCTGCCGTTCGATCAGCGATCTCAACCGGCTTATGCCGTTCATGGCCGCCCCGATCTGGCCAAAGCTGTTTGAACAAACGATGTGCTATTATTACGACCAGCCCGGTACACCGGAACAGGTTCTCGAGCGCTCGGCCGATCTGCAGGGGATGGCGTACAAATCGCTTTTCGAGGAGATGCGCAGGCAGTGGCCGCGCTGTTCGATGGCGGTCAACTGGTGTCTCAACGCGCCGTGGCCGCTTATCTGCAGTGAAAATCTGATCGACTGGCCGTGTGTTCCCAAACGGGCATTTGAGGACGTGAAGGCCGCGCTGCGCCCGCAGCTGGCCAGCCTGCGCATCCGCCGTCAGGTATATCCGGCCGGCGGCGAGTTCACCGCGGAAGTCTGGATGCTCAACGATGCGTTTGAGGAAATGCCCGGCGATACGGTGGAGGTGATCGGCCGGTGCGGCGGGCAGGAACAGGTGCTGCTCCTTTGGACGGCACAGTCCACTCCGCCGCAGAGCAATCAGCGGGGTCCGGGCGTGTACTGGTGCCTGCCGGACAACGGAGCGGATGAGCTGACCGTCGAGCTGAGGTGCCGGCAGCATCCGGAATGGACCTCGGTCTATCGCTACCGGGTCAAATCACCGGAGGCTTACCGACGCAGCATGACCCTGAACAACCTGTAAGGATTATCACGGCCGGGCGTTTTATTGCAACGGGAGAGCGCCCCTATACGGAGTGGCTGTATGCACAAATTAACTACCGGCAGGAAAGGAAGGACCAACGGGATGAAAAAACTGAAAATCGCGCTGATCGGTTTGGGCTTTGGCGGATGTTTTGCCGATATCTATCACGAGCACCCGGATGTGGGGGAACTGGTGGTGTTCGATACCGATAAGGCGCTGGAAAAGGTATTCCGGGACAAACTGGGGATTACCCGGCAGTACGACAGCCTGGACGAGATTTTGAAGGACGATACGGTTGACGCCGTGCACCTGGTTACCCCGATTCCGCTGCATGAAGAGCAGAGTGTCGCAGTGCTTGAGGCGGGAAAGCACTGCGCGTGTACGGTGCCGATGGCTACCACGCTGGAGGGAATCCGGAAAATTACGCAGGCCAAACGGCGTAGCGGCAAAATCTACATGATGATGGAAACCACCCTGTATACCTACCAGTTCCAGTATGTACGGCAGATGCGGGACAGCGGCCGCCTCGGACGCATTCAGTTTATGCGCGGCTCCCACTATCAGGATATGTCCAACTGGCCGGATTATTGGATGGGGCTACCGCCGATGCATTACGGCACCCATGCCATCGGGCCGATGGTCGCGTTGTCCGGTTCCCGGATTAAGCGCGTGAACTGTTTTGGCAGCGGCACAATGGAACCGTGGCTATCCGAGCAGTATCACAATCCGTTTCCGGTGGAAAGTGCCTTGTTTGAATTTGAAAACGGGCTTAAGGGCGAAGCGACTCGTTCGTTGTTCGAAACCGCACGGGTATATCAGGAGGGATTTTTTGTTTACGGAAGCGATGCCTGTTTTGAATGGGGCTTTGCCGACGAGGATGATCCGTATGTGACTACCCTCCTGCCGATGGAAGAGGGCAGGCGCGGCCGCAGCGCCAGAGTTGAGGTTGTACAGATGCCGAATTTTTGCGCATCCCTGCCTGAAGAGATCCGCCATTTTACGGTCGGCGGCAACTATGACCCGCTTAACCCGCAGGAATCATTGAAGGTGGGAGCGGGTGGAGGCCATCACGGTTCGCATCCTCATCTGGTTAACGAGTTCGTCAGGAGTATCGTCGAGAAGCGCAAACCGTATATTGACGAGGTGATCGGCGGCAATATTACCGCCGCTGGTGTGTGTGCCCATGAGTCTGCGTTGCGACACGGCGAAGCGGTTATGGTGCCGCAATTCTGAATATATCGTAGCTTGTCGGATTCCGCCGGTAGGCTTCCTCTTAGAATAACAGAAAAAGTGGACAACAGACAAAGTCCCCCTGATGTAGGATGTACTGTGCACACTACATCAGGGGGTATTGTTATGGTGCAAAATATGAAAAAGTGAAAGGGCTTCTTACGATTGTCGAGCAGCTGCGGGCGGAAGGAAAAACGAGGAAAGAGATAGCAAAGAAATTGGGATTGCAGAGAAAAGGGTTGTAAAGGACTTACTCTACCGAGTGCGCCACAAGCAGGAAAAGTCTATTTCCAAACAACGAGGAAGGAAACCAGCCAAAACATTGGCAGATATGAAAACAGAATGCTGAAGATGAGGATTGAACTGTTGCGGGATTTTCTGCAGTCTGCCGGAAGGCTAGTGCAAGCGATGCTGGGTACTTATGGCTATCGTCGGATGTGTCTGGCTAAGAAGCCAAAACATCCACAAAAATCTCAAGACAGTACTTGTATCATGAAAAAGTATTATCTGCTGTCCGAAATTCGCTGTCGCAGACAATAGAGGCAGATGGGATAGCAGATCAAATATGAAAATCTTTGGAACAGAGAATTTCACGCAGATAGTTCCAACTGCAAGTGGGTAACAGACATTTCCTATATCCACATAAGTTTGAGCATTAAAGGCAGTTGGTGTCAACTCGTTGAGATAATCTTTTGGGATTGAGTACATAAATTCCTCCATTTAATCGGATAACATCCTTGTATCAAGAGGTTGAGGAGGGCGTTTCATCGGCAATAGCCTCATAGCCTAAAAAACTCTCTGTTTGTGCGGCATCCAGACGACGATTTCCACTACAGGGCGAATGCCGCTGTGAGAAATACAGACGGTATTGCTGGCCGACTCTCATTTTGCAGCTTTTTGGCAAATACAGCATATGCTCTGCGCCATCCACATCCAGCAGCCCGATCGTTCGCGTTTTCCCAAAAGATCGGAATGTAAAATAATCCGTTCCATATCCTCTCCAGAAAACAAAAGTTCTGATTTTCATTATACGCGATATTGCCTTATAAATTTCTGGTACTTGTTGGAAAATGGAGTTAGAACAGGGAGATGCTATTTGGCGGTTTGCTTATCCGGAAAAAAATTTTCCAGCAATTCCATACAATCCTTGGACGTATAGCCCCACAACACGTTACTGAGAGCTTCGATGGCCTCCCGGCGATACCGGTAATAGGTCCGGTAGGAAATGTACTTCACATGCGGCCGGA
>ERZ824600.1834-NODE-1834-length-24444-cov-3.094059_pt1 | contig 24444 bp, 15 predicted proteins | sample MGYA00519933_ERZ824600 | MGnify/ENA primary metagenome ERZ824600 (study PRJEB31778, sample SAMEA3449178) | human gut metagenome | biome: human gut; feature: human-associated habitat; material: faeces | place: United Kingdom | collected 2010/2012 ... | reverse complement strand
TGCAGCTGCGCTACGGCGTGGACTGCCAGATCAAATGGCCCAACGACCTGCTGCTGAACGGCAAGAAGATCGTGGGCATCCTCTGCGAGAGCGTGAGCTACGGCTACCAGATGCAGGGGCGGGGCATCGTCTGCGGCATCGGCATCAATCTGGCCCAGCCCCAGAGCTATTTCGACGCCGCCGACCTGCCCAATGGCACCTCGCTGGAGCTGCAGGGCGCAGCGGTAGACCTCGACGCCGACCCCCAGTGGCTGGCCGAGACGCTGACCGATTTCGGCTTCGACCGCCCCCTCTATACCTTCGCACGGGAGGGCTTCGCGCCGTTCCGGGAGGAGTATTCGATCCATCTGCAATCGGGGGATTCCGGGTGTTCGATGGCGGGAAACGGAGCGATTGAAAGCGGGGAGTCCCGGGATTTCGTCTTTACCTTCCGTCCGGGCGGAACGCTGGCGGCGGGAGTCGCCGTCCGGGGAAGATTCCTGGAACTCGGAAATGAAATGTGCCGCGAAGATTCGATGATCCGAATTCAATAAAACAGAGAAAAAAAAGAAAGGGGTACGTATGAAAACGGAAAGAGGAAAATTCACTCTGGTAGAGCTTCTGGTCGTTATTGCAATCATTGCGATTCTTTCCTCACTTCTTCTTCCTGCCCTGCACTCCGCGCGGGGCAAGAGCCAGAGTGCGGAGTGCCTCTCCAATCTGAAGCAGATTGCGCTGGGGGCGGCCGGATACATCAATGACAGCGATGACTGGGTTTTGAGTTTCCGTCCCGCCACTTCCGTATTCTGGAACATGCTGTTGTTCGACATGAAATATGTTGCGGATGAAACGGTGATCTATCAGTGTCCCGGCGAGCCGATCCGGTATGACCGAAAAGCCGCAGGGCTTTCCGCGGTCAACAAAGTGAATCAGGCAAGCTACGGGCTGCATTACCATTCGACGGGAGCCTCCCCTGTCGCATCGCTCAACACGGGTCGCGCTCTGGTGAAAATCTCCAGGATCATGCGCAGCGGCGGCAGTTCGCATCCGATCAACTTTGCGGACGGGACTCCGAATTACAATGATGCGGTCCGCCAGCAGCAGTATCAGGGAAGCGGCGTTCTGCTCGGCGGCGGAGTGTTTCAGGAAGTCGGCCCCTCCGCGACCAACAGCTATCCGATCAACGCCCGGCACATGCTGCGGGCCAATGCGACCTTCTTCGACGGACACGCCGAAAGCCTTCCGATCGCCCGTCTGAAAATCAAACAGCTCTGGTATCCCCGCTACAACAACGCCAACGACTGGCGCGAAAAGCCGTGATGGAGAAAACCACCTCTTTTGTTTGAAATCCGACACACACAACCTCTGGAGAATCCATGAAGATCTTATCTCTGTTCAGCGCACTTCTGCTCGTTTCCGGCACAGTGTTTTCGGAAACGACGGTCCCCGACCGCTGGTTCCTGATTCAGGAGGCGCCCGGCGGGAACTATGAGTTCAAACCCGACGGGAACGGTTTTCTTCTGAATCTGAAACGGAACACCAATCCCGCACGGGCCGCAGCGACCCTCGTGGCCAACATCAACACAAAGATGCCCTCCCAGGACAAACTCCTGTTTTCGTGCCGGGGACGGAACGCCAATCCGATCAAACTGACTCTGATTCTCAGCTACCGGGACGGGAAGAAAGTCACAGCTCCCTTTGGCCCCGCATTCTCCATTTCCGGAACCGGCTGGAAAAACTACACGCTCTCTCTTGATACCGACTTCAAACTGGGCGATGCTCTTTACGAGATCCGCCAGCTGAAGTTTGTCGCCAACATTACCGCCGCTCCCGCCGGAACGGAATGCGGGCTCGAAATCCGCAACATCCGCTTTGCCTCTCCCGACGACATCGGCTTTGCCGCGCAACAATCCGAGATCATCGTCCAGCTGCCCGAACGGAAAAAAACGCCGATCTCCTCCTCCGCGCTGAAGGTCTTCTTCCATCTGGACAACGAGGACGGCAATCAGGTGTTCCGCAACCGGCGGCAGACCAAAGCCATTCACGACGCGCCCCCGCCCTACGCCGGCTTCCGGGCTCTTCTTCTGAAAACGGTGGAGGGCGAGACCAGACGGGTCTCCTCTCCGGCAGAGGCCGATGTGATCGTCTACTCCTCCACCCTGCCCGATCCGAAGCGGGCAGGAGAAATTGCCGAAGCCGTGAAACAGCGCGGCATACCGCTGTTTGCCGCCTCCGAAATTGCGGATCCGGCCATCGCCGCCCTTCTCCCCGTCACATTGCGCAATCTCCCGGCGGAGGGACTTCCGGAACGGAAAAAACTGGACAACTCCGCCACAACCCTTCTTCCGGAAAAACGCCGCTGGAATCCGGCGTCCTTCGGGATCTACCGGGACCTCAGGCTCCGCAGCGGCGGAAACATTCTGCTGAAGTTTGCGGACGGCAGTCCGGCGGTGATTCAGGGCCGGGCGGGAAAGGGACAGGTGATCTATTCCACGTTCACGCCGGGAACGGAACTGATACCGGATCCGGAAGCGTACGACCGCTTTTTCCTTCAGGTGCTTTCGCATCTCTCCGGGAAGACCCTCTCTCCGCAGGAGGCGGAACGACAAGCGGAGAACGACGGCTGGACCGCGGGAGCCGGAGAGGAGAACTTCGGCCGTTTCGGAATCCGTCTCGGGGATGGACTTCTCACGGAGAACATCTCCAACACCCTCTCCATCGGCCAGGGCGCGCTGGAATACTCCTTTGATTCGGGGGAGAAGAAACAGCTCCCCCTCCCCCGCTGGACCTACCGTCCGCTGAACGGAAACGGGAAAAGCCGTTCGATTGCCTGGGACTGGAAATGGCCGTTCGTCGGGAAAGTCGAACTGACTGCGGAATGCCGGATTCCCGCGGACTGGAACGGGGAAACCATCCTCTTCGCCGCAGAAGGAGGAATCGACGATCTTGCGGAGGTCTACTTCAACGGACAGCTTCTGGGCCGGGTGACAAAAGAGATGCCGCGCTACTGGGATCGTCCGCACCGCTATCGGATCGCTCCGGAGCGGATCCGTTTCGGGAAGTCGAACACCATTCGGATTGTTTCGGAAAATCTGCGCGGATTCGGCGGCTTCGGAAAATGCCCGGAACTGACGGTGGCACGGAAAGACAAAACGGTCCGCACCTTCCGGCCCGACCGGGCCAGCTGGCTCGGCAAAGGCGGGATTCTCTCCTGCGACGGAAAAGCGTTCTGCCGTTTTGACACCAGTCTGGCGTTTCCCGGCATCCGGTGGGAGATTTTCCCCTCCTCGGTTCATCTGTCGCTGAGCAATCTGGCCGACTATGCGGCGTATCTCCGGGACGGGAAGGTCCGGATCGTCGATCTCCGGAAGGTCGGCGAGGTGGACGGCAACTGGGATGAACCGTGGCTTCTCCTGTTCCGCGACGCGGAGGAGTTCCCCCTCCTTCTTGTTTTCTCCCGGAAAATGGAGAGCATTGCGCCGACCCGGAGCGGCGATCAGGTCAACGGTCTCTTTCTGCGGAACGATTCGGCGATCGGCATGGTGACTCCTCTCTGGCTGAGCGGCTCCAGACGGATCGACTCCCGGAGCTGGAAAACCGGACTTCCGGCAGAGATTCTCCGTTCGATCCGGTTCTGGTACCCCAAAGCCTTCCGCTATCCGGTGGAGTGCCGAGAATTCTTCCGGCTGGAAGGGGGGCGGATCGCGCTGAAAACGACCTACCGCTACCGGACGACGGACTCCGGCGACTGGAACGTGACGGCGAAGCCGTTTGCGCCGATCTCCCCTCTGGCATGGCAGATGCGGGGAATCCTGACGGAGACAGAAAATGTTTCGGGAACAGGCCTGATCACCTCCCTCGGAGAATTCGCCCTGGCGGAAAACAGCGATACCGCCTTCTGGAGTCTCCCGCGTCCCTCCGACGCCTCTCTCTCCGTCCGGCCGCGGATAAAGGATCCGTCCGATGCGACGGCAACAGCCAACCGGATCTTTTCCGAGGGGAACCGCTGGTCCGCCGGCGGCCGAACCCGCTTCCAGGACTGGACCCCGCCGTACCCTCTGGGCAAAAACTATCCGGAATGTGCGAACCTCTCCTTTCACGCTTGGGTCATGGGACTCAACCAGCTTCTTCTGGCGCCGTTCCAGCTGACGGATGAAAACCGCGGCGCATTTCTGAACCGGCTCCGTCTCCGCTATTTTGAACCGGTGGAGCGCTTTCGTCATAAAGCGGCGACCCGCTGGAGGGAAGAGCCGTTCAGCGGCATCCGTTATCCGATCTACTTCAGCAGTTTCTACCGTCAGTCCACGCGCTATGCGGAAGGGACCGGGACGGTGCTGGATTACGGAGACCAGAACGAAACGGCTTTTCTGATTCTCAGCATGGCGCAGCAGCTGGCGGATCGCTTCGGACAGAAGGAGTTTGTGTGTTCGAACTGGAATTTTCTGAAACAGGCGGCCCGTCTTCTTCTGGTCAGCGACGACTGGGGATACCTCTCCTGCCACTGCCGCGAATCGGGCGGCGGAGCGATGATCGACATGCTCAATTGTGAATACGCGGGAATGCTGAAACTGGCCAGACTTGCGGAAATCGCGGGCGATGAAACGACACATCGGCAGGCGCTCTACCGCGCAGCCCGGCGCATGGTCCCCACGCTGGCCCGCCTTTCGTTTCTGGAGTTTACGAAAACCCATCGTCTGAACGCCTACCCGAACAACCTTGCCTACTGCGTCGGCTTCAAGGAAGATGGAGCGGTCTATCGGACCAGAGGAGTCGCGCCGAAGGAGATTGATCTGTACGACATGTCGCAGGGGACTCCGGAAGAGCTGATCGAACTGTACAACCGCTATGCGCCGGGCGTTTCTGCTCCGTATCTGAAAGCGGTCCGGGAGAACATCCGGAAGCAGCCGTCCGCGTGGAAGGGATCTCTGCTCGACATCCTCGCCCGGACCGGGGGCGCGTCTCCGAAAGAGCTTCGGGAACTTCTGACGGCGATTCTGGGCGACTCCCCCTCCCTCACGAGTATGGGGCGCGACTGGCCCGGCATCACGCTTCCCGCCTATGTCAATTCCGTTCTTGCGGAAATTCATTCCGCTCCGAGGATCGCCGAAGCGCGTCTGCTGAACCTTCATGACGCCGTCTATGACCCTGCGGGAAAAACGCTTCATATTGAAACGGACGCCCTTGCGGAAAGTTCTCTGATCCTCGAATCCGGGAACGGCATTGCACAACTGCTCGTCAACGGCAAAGTGCAGACGCCGGATTCCAAAGACGGACTCGTCCGGATTCCGCTGAGAACGGGGAAAAACCGGATCCGTGTTCAATACCGCTGAAGCGCCCCCACCGCACAGATCCCCCCTCCGGAAGAGGAGGTCGGAAAGGGATGAAAGCTCTTTCCGATCTCCTCCTCTTTTTTGCCACCGCCATTTGTAAAAATGAAAAAAACTATTATATTTTCCAGACGGAAGAATCGAAAAAAAAGGAAATTTTCCATGCTTCGGCCCCGGATGAACAACAGAAAAAAATTTCCCGCTTTTCTGGCGGTCGTTCTGCTGTGTCTTCCGCTTCTCTGCTGTCTGTTTTCCCCACCGCACGCAGCTCCATACGGGATGGATGCGCCGGGAGTCTCGGCACGGAGCTGTACGCTCTGCCACCACCATCACGGAGATGCCGGAACGTTTTATTACAAGGAACGGGACGGGAAACGGCTCTCCATGCAGAAGAAACAGCTGAAGGAGCCGAAGGGAACCGGCATACCGGTCTGGTTCATCCGTTTTCTTCCGAAATCAAACGATGCGGAGGGGGAGGACGCCTCCGCCGTCGAAGAGGAATACCTGCCGGACCGATCCGTTCTGTTTTTATGGAACCGAACTCTTCTTTGCTGAGTCTGTATTCTTGTTTCTTCGTCCCGGGAGCCGGGACGGGGCGCGTCTGCGCCAGGATGAAAACACGTTTTGACAGACAATGCAAAGGATTGAACAATGAGAAAATTCCATCTTGCAGCGCTTGTGCTGCTGCTTGCGGTCACGGGAATCCCATCGCTTCCGATTTCCGCGGCCGAGCCGAATAACGGGAAGAACCAGCTTGCAAACCATTCAAAAGCAGACGGAGGAAATGCCGATTCCGTCCAAGGTTCTCCGAATAAGATTCCGTCGGAAAACAGCGGGAAGGAGGAAACGGAAAAGGAAGATTCCTCTCTGGTGCATCTGACGGATTCGCAGAGGAAGCTGATCCGCCTCCGGATCTCCCGGGCGGCAGCCGGAAAACTGGAGACCATGGTGAGCCTGAACGGGGAAATCCGTCTGAACCGGGATGAGACAGCCAGGATCATGCCGCGCATGCCCGGATTTGTCAACCGGATTTTTGTCAAGGAAGGGGATTCCGTACGGAGAGGGGAGCGTCTTGCCACGCTGACGAGCCATAAGCTGGGCGAATACTATTCCAACTACAATTCCGCACTGGAGCAGGAGAACCTGACGAAATCGGAATTCGAGATGGCCGAACAGCTGAAGAAGGGAAATGCGACCTCCCGCAAAGATTATCTTCGCTACAAGCGCGAATACGCCGAAGCGGTCATTGCGCGCCGGCACGCGGAAGAACTTCTCCGCTCGCTTCTTCTGGATCCTGCACACGAGGGGCATCCGCACGAACCGGGGGGGAAAGACCTTCTGCCCATCTGCACGACCTACGACATTCTCTCACCGCTGGACGGCACCGTCATCAACCGGAACATCACACTGGGCGAAAACTTTACGGAGGACACGCTTCCGGTTGTTTTCACGGTCAGCAATCTGAACCGTCTCTGGCTGGAACTGCGTGCGACTCCGGAGGATCTTCTGCGGATCCGGAAGGGCGATGACGTGCGAATCACCGGTTCGGAAACCGGACAGGAATTCCGGGGGAAGGTGGTCTATCTCGGCCCGCTGATCGACGAGCAGACCCGCACGGGACTTGTCCGCGTGGAAATCGAGAACCGGAACGGTCAGCTGCGTCCGGGCCAGTTCGTCACCGGACGGATTCAGACCGGAGCCTCCGCGGAGACCGTTCTTGTTCCCCGGGAGGCGGTCCAGCTGATTGCGGGGGAAAGTGTCCTCTTTGTTCCGCGCGGAGACGGATATGCGCCGCAGCCGGTCACGACAGGACAAAGCGCCCGTGGAGTCATTGAAATTCTCTCCGGCCTGAAAGCCGGTGAAGACTTTGTCTCCTCCGGAGCCTTCGAGCTGAAATCGATTCTTCTGACCAGCGGCATGGATCCGCACGCCGGACACGGTCATTGACGGAGGGAAAGCAGATGGAAACAATCATTCGGACAGCGCTTCGACTGCGCGGACTTGTTCTTGTTGTTCTTCTTGCCGTCATCGGCTTCGGGTTTTATCAATACCTGGAGACCCCGCGCGACGCCTTTCCCGACATCTCTCCGGTGATGGTTCCGATCTTTGCGGAAGCCCCCGGTCTTGCGGCGGAAGAGGTGGAACGGATGATCAGTCAGCCGATTGAAAGCGCCATGAGCGGCCTTCCGGACGTCACGCTGGTCAAATCCACCTCGAGCTTCGGGATGAGCGTGGTCTATCTTTATTTCCGGGATGGGACGGACATCTATTTTGCCCGTCAGCTTGTTGCGGAACGTCTTCGGAACGCGGAGTCCGCCCTGCCCCCGGACCTTCCGAAACCGGAACTCGGTCCGATTTCCAGCGGACTGGATCAGATCTTCATCTACTACCTCCAGGCGGATCCGAAACGGGTCGACACCGAGGGAAAGGAGCTGAATGCCTATCTGCGGGAACTGAACGATTTCGTGGTCAAACGCCAGCTTCAGACCGTGCCCGGCGTTACGGCGGTTCTCTCCATGGGGGGCCATGTCCTCCAGTATCAGGTGCGCCTGGACCCGGAAAAGATGCGGACGTATGATGTTTCGTTTGATGAGATTGTTGATGCGATCCGCTCCGGCAACCGGAATGTCGGCGGGCAGTATCTTGAGATCGGCGCGGAGGAGTATCTGGTGCGCGGGATCGGCATGCTGCAGACGCTGGACGATATCCGCGGCATCACGATCCGTGAAACCGACGGTCTTCCGCTGAAACTCGGATCCGTTGCGGAGGTGCGGTACGGGGCCGACATCCGACGGGGAGTTGTCACACGCAACGGCGAGGAGGAGGTGGTTGCCGGAATTGTTCTGAAGCTCAGCGGAGAGAACACGTCCCGCGTCATCGACCGTCTTCACAGCAAGCTGGCGGAGATCCGGAAAACGCTTCCGGAGGGCGTGACGATTGTGCCGTATTACGATCAGGCCGATCTGGTGGACAATGCGGGACGGACTGTGGAAAATGCTCTGATTCAGGGAATTGTGCTGGTGATTGCGGTGCTGGCTCTGGCGTTGTGGGATCTCCGGGCGTCGGTGATTGTCGCACTGTCGATGCCGTTCTGTGCCGCGCTGGCGATTCTCGGGCTGGGGTATGCGGGGTTTTCGGCCAATCTGATGTCGCTGGGAGGGATCACCATCGCGCTGGGAATGCTGGTCGACGGCTCCATTGTCGTTGTTGAGAACATTCTCCGCCGCCGGAATCTTCCGGAGAGCGAGGGGGAAGACCGTTTCACGAGGATTGTCCGCGCCACGAAAGAGGTCGGACGGCCGATCTGCTTTGCTCTGCTGATCATTGTAGCAGTCTTTCTGCCGATTTTTCTGTTTGAGGGCGTGGAAGGGAAGATGTTCAAACCGCTGGCGTTTTCCATTGTGGTTGCGCTGGCGGGTTCCATTGTCGCCGCGGTGATCAACGCGCCGGTTCTTGCGTTTTTCCTGCTGAAGGACGGGAAGAGTCCGGAAGGGAAAAAAAGACTGGAAAAGAAGACGGCGCAGCTGGTGGAGCGTCTCTATCTGCCCGGACTTCAATGGGCGATAGCCAGACGCCGTTTTCTGTTTGTTCTTGTCATAGCGGCGCTGGCGTGCAGTCTCTGGTCGCTCCGGACCATCGGACGGGAATTCATCCCGACCCTGGAGGAGGGGACGATTCTTGCCACGGTCGGCATGGCACCTTCCATCGGACTGGAACAGGCGGAACGGGTGGTGCGGAATCTGGAAACGATGATCCGAAAGCATCCGGAAGTGGCGGAAACGGTTTCGCGGATCGGCCGGCCCGAGGCGGGGAGCCATCCGCATCCGGTCAACTTTGCGGAGATCCAGATTGCGCTGAAGCATCCGGACGGGAAAATTGCCGGAGCGGAGGACCGCCGGAGAATCGTCGGAGAGCTGCGCAAAGAACTGCGGGATTATCCGGGGGTGACCCTGAATTTCTCCCAGCCGATTCAGAACGCATTCGACGAACTGCTCTCCGGGACACGGGCCTACTTTGCGCTGAAACTGTACGGGGAGGATCTTGACGTCCTCCGGACGAAGGCGGAGGAGATCCGACAGGCGATCGCAAAGATTCCGGGCGTGGTGGACCTCTCCGTCGAGCAGAGTTTCGGGCAGCCGCAGGTGCGCATTGAGCTGAATCACGAAGCGATGTCGCGTCTCGGTGTGACCGGCAGCGAAGTGATGCGTCTGGTGGAGAGCGGGATCGGCGGCGAGAACGTCTCCAGTCTCTACCGCGGAACGCGGCGCTACGACATCAATGTCCGCCTTGCCGACTCCTTCCGTTCCACCCCGGAAGCGCTCGGAAAGCTGAAAATCCGCACCTCTTCCGGCAAGTATGTGGAGCTCAATCAGGTTGCGACGTGGAAGATCTCCGAAGGACCTGTGCAGATCAACCGGGAGAAAATTCAGCGCCGCTGGACCATCCAGGGCAACATCGCGGGACGCGCCCCCAGCGAGATCATCCGCGACATGCGCAGAGCGATTTCGGAAAATGTCCATCTTCCTTCCGGCTATCTGGTGGAATTCGGCGGTCAGTTTGAAAATCAGGAACGGGCGATGAAAAAACTTGCCCTTGTTGTTCCGATTGTCATTCTGATTATCTTCTTCCTTCTGTGGATGTCGTTTTCCTCCCTCCGGAGCAGTCTGATTGTGATGATCAACGTCCCTCTTGCGCTGATCGGCGGAGTGATCGGACTTCTGGCGACGGGACAGTATCTTTCGGTTCCCGCCGCGGTCGGTTTCATCGCTCTTCTGGGAATCGCGATGCAGGACGCGGTGGTCATGGTCACCGATTTCCGGGAACTGCGGCGCACCGGGATGCCGCTCCGGGAGGCGATCCTCCATGGAAGCGCGGTCCGCTTCCGCGCGGTCATTCTGACAACGCTAACGACTCTGCTGGGTCTTCTTCCCCTGCTGATTTCAACTGGAATCGGAGCGGAAGTGCAGCGGCCTCTGGCGGCCATTGTCGTTTTCGGACTGAGCACCTCCACTCTCCTGACGCTCTTTTTCCTCCCCGCGCTCTATTTTGAAATCGAGCGGTGGTTTGAGAAACGGGCCGGCTGCTCTCCTCCCCCGCGGCGTTCCGCCCAATCCCGGAGAACGGAGATTTTCCGCTCTCCGGGAGAATCATCCACGATCGGTTTTCCCGTCTTCCGGAAGAGCTGCCGGACAGACGACGGGAGAAAGCCCCGAACGGACTTCTCCGCCCCCTTTTCCGGATCCGGCATCCCGCACGGAACAGAAACGAGGGCTGTTTCCTTTCAACATGTTTTCACTTCCGCGACCATTGTCCCCAGGGACGGGTCTTTCCATCCCAGGTCCAGCTGTTGTTGACATACCCGGCGCCTTTGAGCGGGCCGTTGGCGCCGGTGAGATACTGGGCGACCTCTTTGGTGGTCAGTCCGTAACCGGTGACGGTGAGGGTGTGTCCGTCGCCCCAGAGGACGTTTACGTCCTTGTTGTGGCGGGGATAGACCGTGTTGTACCCCCAGTTGGAATGATTGTCCACGGCCATGTAGGGACGAACGACTGCACCGAAGGAACCGTTTTCATTTCCACTCTCCGTTGCGACAATGAAATTGGAGGGTCTTCTCAGTTCACTGGAACGGGTTTTTGCGGCATCCGGACTGGCTCCATCGTCCCCGAATTCACTGCGGTTGATTCCATAATTGGCGAACTGCCAGCTGACAATGGTATCCTTCGGATAGATGGATTCGGTTTCCCATTGCTTGCGGTAGTAGCTGTCCATGGAATTTTTTGCAACGGGGCAGAGCATGACATCGTAGTTGACATATTTTGCATTGTAGATGAAATGCTTCGGCCAGCAGACATATCCGGTGTCTCCGGAAACGCGGGAGCGCGGGAAATAATCGTCGTTGTCTCCGGTGTAGTTCATGATGCCGTAACCGATCTGGCGGAGATTGCTGCTGCATGTCACCTTGTATGACTTGTCTCTTGCCGCATTCAAAGCGGGCAGCAGCAGGGCGGCCAGGATTGCGATGATCGCAATCGTTACAAGCAGTTCTATCAGAGTGAAGGACGGGGAAGAACGATGTCCGGTCTGTTTCTGATCTGTTCTCATGGTGTTGAATCCTTTCCTGTTATTTTTATTCTGCAAGTTCGAAAAAGAGAGCGGGGCCTTCCGGAAGAGTCGCGGTGTCGATTTCCGCAACGAATGTTCCGTTCTTCGTGGAAAGCGGCTTGACGGGAGCACAGCGTTTTCCGTTCATCAGAAGCGGATAGAGCTTCAGCTTATCGGCGTTCTTATTGCGAATGCGGACTCGGAAACGACCGGTTTCGATCATAGTCGGGTTTTCTCCGTAATAGAGGACCTTCATCATGGAGTCGTTTTCGAATGTCATGTTGCTGCAGAGGGCGTTGGTGGCGTAGGTCAGGAGCAGACGGTCGGAATCCACGATCGGCTTTTCCTTCCGGAGCGATGCCACGCTGACAATTCCTCTGGTCTTGAGGAGTTCGATGGAGACATCCCGCAGTTCCGCCTTTGCCGTCTCCTCTCCGCAGAGTCCCTGAAAACGGGGGGTGTTCACGCTCATATAGTTCCGGGCGGTATCGACATACAGTTCCCGAGTCGAATTTTCAAACACATACGCTCCGTTGCTGCGGTTTGCGCGGTCGATGATCCCTTTTTTGCGGAGAACCGAGATCTGATCGGCAAGGCTGAAGCTTCCCGCCTTCGATTCCAGCGACGAAGCAAAACCCTGCGTGTTCTCAACAACCTGAGCTCCGCCGAGCAGCGGAATGCGCAGATCATCCGCCGGAGCCGGGGGCCGGAGCGCGGGCGACGGATCGGTCTGCTCCAACCCGAATCTCGCGATCAGAGAGAGGCGCGACTGCATGGAGTTGAGCGCATCACTCCAGATCATATTGTCGGAAACCGTTTTTTCAGAGAAGGTCAGCCGGACACCCCTCTTTCCCTCCTGCACATCCCCCCGGCCGTACAGCAGCGCGGTCTGCACCAGCGACGCCTTGCAGATCGGATCGTGAAACATGATCCACGGGAAAATGCGTTCGCCGTTGACCACATGAATCGGCGAACCGTGGCGGAGCAGCATATCGAATCCCTGGAACGCGGCGTACGCGCCGACCGCGAACGGCTCCTCGTAGCGGTAGCGGTTCCAGTAAACAGACGCATATTCATTGACAAGGAAGGGACGGCCGGCGATGCGGGCGTCCAGCAGAGTCCGGAGCTGTTTCAGTCCTCCGCCGATGTCGCTGCCCTGCGCCTGTTTCGTGCAGTCGATTGCATGGGCGTGATAGGCGTGCATCATCACATAATCCAGATCGTTGCGGAGAACATTGTAGTGCATGGAGCTTGTCATCTCCCAGAGATTCGCAAGCCCCTTGTAGCCGATCTCCTGATGGATTGTTTTCCGGTACCAGGCGAGCATTTCGCGCCATTTCATGGTGATGAACGCATTGATTTTCTTCCCTTTTTCATTCCGGGTGTTCCACTCTTTCCGGGTGAACATCGGGGCATTCGGATCGCCGATGAACTTGCGCCATTCCGGAAGCGCGGCGTCCCACGGGAATTTGGTGTTGATGAAGGCGAATTCCTGTTCGTTGCAGTAGTTCAGGACCGCGAGAACGGGATCGTCGCGCAGAGCCGTCTTCGTATAGGGATTGACATGGTCCAGAAACGCCTTCATGCCGATCCGGTATTCCTCGCGCATTGCGTTGTTGAAGAGAAGCTGGAACTTGGCGTTGCGGGCCTGGCCTTCGCGCATCCACTGGTTGAATTTGGAAAAGCCCTGCACATGCATGGTGTCGATCTGAATATAGATTCCGTTCTTTTTGCACTCGGCGACGCACCAGTCCCAGAGATCAAGTTTCCGGGAGTTCAGCGTTGCGACGCCATTGGTGACCGTCACCATATCCATGCTGTGCAGCCGCACCATGTTGCATCCGTGGCGCCGGATCTCCTGAACCAGCTGGGAAATCCGGTTTTTATCTTTCCAGAAAGCGCGCGCATTGAGTTTTTTCTTTCCGTTGTCCTGCGCGACATAGTGATCGTTCAAACTGGTGCTGACCTCCGCGGCGAAGAAACGGAAAGGCTCCTCCGGAGCGCTTTCCTTGGCGAGCCTGCCGTGGCGGTTGATGATGATCCGTTCAATCTTCCCCGTGTTGAGTTCCGAGAAATCCAGCGCGGAACCGGGCAGGATCTGCGGGGTCGGCGGACGCTTCAGCGCGCGGAAACGCTCCCCGGCACGCACCACGAATTTTTCTGTTTTCGGACGCGGGAAGTCGGTTCCGGACAACGTGATTCCGGCAATAATCCAGACCGCGCCCGTCTCACCGCCCGCAAGCTGAATCTCCCGAATCTTCCCGATCTCCGGTTTCACAGGGAACCGGCTGACGTACAGCCCGTTGCTTCCACCGGTCCGGTTGTTCCAGACCGCCCCGACAAGCGCATTCTTCAAATGACTCGGATTCCACTGATCCCCGAGATCCACCTTGAAGCGGACAGGAATCTTCTGTTCCCCCTTTTCTCCTTTCAGCAGAATGGTCCCCGCATTCCCCGAACCCGGCGCCCAGCAGGCGGTATGGAGCAGATAGAGCATTTTCATTCCATCGCTTCCCGCGACCGGAATCCGGACCGAGCGGATTCCTTTCGGGAAATTGACGGATCCGAATGTCAAAACGGATTTTCCATTGTTCTTTGCCGGATCCGTCACACGGAAAGGAACACCGGAATAGGAGTTCTTCCGGAAATCGAATCCGGCAGCGTCGTTTTCAGGCCCCTGATCGGACCATCCGCCCGTTCCATCCTTCTCTTTCGCATCGGCGAATCCCATATTGGCGGAGCCGGAGAAATCCACAAAGCAGTCCGCGACCCGGATCTGCAGATTCCGCACCCGGACCGTTCCTTTTGCCTGCATTCCCAGGGAAATATTGAATCGACCGTCGTCCGGCACCGTGAAGCGGAATTCATACATTTTCCACGGAGCGCTTCCCAGATGGTCCCGAGTTCCGCGGTAGATCACCTTTCCTCCGCGCCGGAAATGAACCATGAACTTGCTTCCGCTGTATTTCCGGTTCGGGAGAGCGGAGACATTGTCCAGCATCATCTCCACGGAGAGGATCGCATCCCGGCCGGCCAGCTGTTTGAAGACGACCGGACGCCAGATCCCGAGCAGTCCCTTTCCCTTGACCAGATCCTCCGCAGTGGGCCGGATCTGCACGAAACCATCTTCCCGGGAAACCCCCTGAATGGTTTTCTTCCATGATTTCAAATTTTTTTCCGAGGTCAGAGGAATCTCTTCCCCGTGGAGGAATCCGCCTGTCATCAGCAGGGACAGCAGCAGAATTCGTATCCCTTTCATTTTCAGCTCCTTTCCTGTTCATTTGACTGAAATTACAAGAATTCATTTTTTCAAAAAAGCCACCTGCCTCCCGTCTCATCGTTTCCGGACCGGGGACGGAACACTCCGGATTCTGCACCTGTCGCCGGAACCTTTTCCCGGGTGAATCAGACGCCTCGGCGACCATCCGCACTTCCCCTATTCCAGCGGGGACTTTCCTTCTTGAAAAACCAGCTTTGCCGGCTGCTCGTAAATGGGAAATCGTTCCGCTGGATTCTTCAGCAGAATTTCCATCATCTCCGCGACCTTCTCTCCGATTTCAGAAAACGAGTATTCGATCGCATAGCCGTGGAATTTCTCATTTTTCATAATATGCTGTGCTTCGGCAAACAGGCGGCAGCGCTGACGAAGATCGATTCCATACTTTTTCGCCAGATCCATCATGACAAACACATACTCCCCGCTGCAGAAAACCGCATCCGGGATTCTCCCTGCGCGCAGACACTCCTCCAGCTGCTCCGTACAGTTCTGGACCAGAGAAAAGACCTGATGTTCCAACTTGGCTTCCGGATGGCCTGCAATATAGTCGTTGATCCCGGCGACCCGTTGCAAAGTCCAGAAATCATTGTTTGTCGGCACGGAAAAGAGCAGATGCCTCTTTTCCCGAATCACGGTCTTCGCAATTTCCATTCCGCTTTGATAGAAGGAGTAATTGATGGAAGGAATTTCCGGATCATCGCTTTTCACGGCAATCACCGGGAAATTGTTCTGGAGGAGGCGGTGAATGATCCCATAAAACATTCGTTTCGGATGAATCCAGATCAGACCGGAAAGATTCTGTGAAAGCAGCTCCTCATAGATATTTTCCGGAGAACTCGTCAAAAGCGTGACAAAGCGGGGCCGGGCGATTTCGGGCGAAAACGCCATGCCGCAGTAGCTCAGCGCCTCCCAGTCCACCGCGTCATACACCAACAGTTTTCCGTCGGCGACGAGAATGCCGACCACTTTCCGACTGATCGAGCCCGGCATGAAAAACGCCTTCTCCGGATTGGTGTACGTTCCCGATCCCCTCCGTCCGATCAGATACCCTTCCCGGACCAGCTTCTGAAGCTCCAGTGTCACAGTGGAAGGGGAAAGATGAAACCGTGCCGCCAGTTCTCTGGCCGAGGGAATCTTCACCGAAAGCCCAGGAGCCTGATACAGCCGGTTGATAATCTCAAACCGGATTTTCAGGCCGACCGGGATAAAAGTGCCGTCCGTATTTTTATGTCGTCCCATACTACGCTCTTTTTATCATACAACTTATCATACAACTTTAAATTATACAATAAAAAGCCTCTTTTGTCAAGAGGGGAAAATCTGCTTTCTCATATTTTTATTCACGAAAGATGCTTTCCGCAGGGAAAAAAGGGAATCCGGCCCGGAGGCGCTGAAAGGATACCGCTCCCGGATCATGGGAAGGAAGTGGATCCGGGAAACGATCGTAAAGCCACAGAGTTCCGGCAGCGACGGGTAATACAGGAAAGAGAAGGACGCGGTCGACAGAGGAGGCCGTCAGGATCATTTTCAATCCACCGCTCCTCCCGTCGCCCATCCCGGGGAAGTTGGAAAAACAGAACGGGATTTTGAATACGGGGGAGCTTCCCCTCTTCAAAATCCCGCAGAGGTTTGAATTTGGAATTTATTTCAGTTCAAAGATCCGACAGGAGTGCGCGGGAACCGCCGCCTCGAACTGTTTTTCGGCGGATCCCAGATCCTCCCCGGAGGAGAGATCGGAAATCCGGAACGTCGTTCCTCTCGAGATCTCATCCAGCGGAATGGAGAGAACGCGCTCTTCATTTTCGAAGTTGAAAAGTCCGACCACCTTCTGACCGGTTTTCTTGTGCACGCCATACCAGACCGCCGGATATTCGCGGTCGAACAGATCCAGCGGACGGGTATGGAACTGATCCTGTTCCTGAATGAGCAGTTTTGGATACTTTGTCCGTTCCGGATCGAGAGTTTCAAAACGGTCGCTCAGCAGCAGGAGTCCACCGGTGAGCCAGATGGCGCGGGTCCAGAGGATCACCTCGTTTTCGGTGAGCTTGTTGTTGTCAATCCGGGCGATATGGGTATCGGGATCGCTGAAGAAGAGGCGATGGTTCATGTAGCAGCGGTTGATCAGGTTGCGGCAGACATTCGGAACCGTCGGAGCCTCTTTGTAGACTTTCCGGTCAGGCGCCCAGTACGGAGTGATATCCGTACCGACCCGTTCGGCGTTCACGATTCCGACGACGGGGCCGAACGGGACGGTGCAGCCCAGAATGAACTGATCGTCTCCGAATCCTTTTCGGATGGCTTCGAGACCGCGGCGGAGGGCCTGCGCCCGAGTCGCTTTTTTGTCGTAATAGATCGCCCCGGGGACACCGCACTCAAAGACGAGGAAATCCAGTTTGGTATAGACCCACCCCATCTCGCGCAGACGGCGGAAGAGATTGGTCAGGAAGTTCTGGACCTCCGGATGTGTTCCGTCGAGGATTGCAGCCTCCCCGGTCCGCCATTGCATCGGGAAAGCGATTTCGCCGTTGCGGTCGCGGACCATCCAGTCGGGATGTTCGGCAAAGAGACGGGAACGTTTTTCCACGAGGAACGGGGCCAGCCAGATTCCGGGTTTGAGTCCGGCTTTTTTGATTTCGGCTGCGAGGAATTCGAGACCGTGCGGGAACTTTTCGTTGCAGACGAGCCAGTCGCCCAGAGCCGACTGATAGCCGTCGTCGAGCTGGAGATATTCGAGCGGATACTCGTCTCTATGCTTGTTCAGATAGGCGGCATTTTCCAGAATGTCGTTTTCCGTGACATTGCTGAAGTAGTAATACCAGCTGCACCATCCGTTCGGGAGATGATCCCAGGTGCGGGCGTGCATTTTTCTGCCCCAGACCGACGCGAACTGCTCCAGAAGCGCATAGGCATCTGTCCCGGAAAGGATCAGGAGCTCTTCCGAACGAACGGTCTCGCCGGGATCGACAGCAATCCCATCCGTATCCGCATGAATTGCATATTCTTTGACGCCGTCCTCTCCGAGTTCGACGACGATGCGGGTCATCTGATCGGCCGAAGTGACGAATCCGGTCAGGACCGAGAATCCGCTTTCCCTGTCGTTCAGCACCGCGACATGTTCACCGGAAAAGCGGTTCGGCGTATCACTGGAGTATTCGGACGGCATGGAAACCGCAAACGGCTTATATCCGGGATCCACCTCGAAATCCGACTCACCATACCGGACAGACGCCGCAGCACTTGCCATCGTCCATCCTTCGCGATAGAGACGCAGACGCGGTCCTGGAGTCGCCAGAAAATCCCCCTGTCCACCTCTCTGGATAAAGCGGAGTCCGTCGAGCCGGATCGTTTCCTTCGAAAGGTTTGTGAACTCCATGCGCAGACAGGTTCCCCCGTCCTCCTCTCTGCGGGTTGTCACAAGACGGAATCCGGCAGCTTCCGCACTCCAGACTCCATTGACACAGGCCTCTGATGCAAGCGCGCCGAACAGAATTTTGTTATTTTGAATGATCTGTTCCATTCTGAAAAAATCTCCTTTGTTTGTGATTCGGTAAGGTATAACCGTTTTTACTCTTTTTCAATATTTCCGATAAAAAAATCCGGGAATCGCCGAAAGACCTTCATCCCCCTCCCCCGCACCATTCCGGACGACAGACAATCCGATCAGCTTTCTTCTGATTTTCAAACAAAAACTATCCTTCTCCGGTTGCATCTCTCCCAAACGCCGATATATTGCTCTCAGATCGGAATACCGGGGAACAAAATCCAGAAAGGACAAAACCGCCTCTTCCGGCCCATCCGGAAGCAGGGAAATTCAAAACCGGAACCGCCGACAGGAGAGTTGCATCGGAGGAAACGAGGCGGACAATCCTGCGGCAGAAAAACACAGGAGGCCACTCTCATGCTGAAACCGATTTTTCTTGCGTTCTGCCTTGCCGGCTGCCATTTTTGTGCATTCGCAGCCACCCCGTCTTCGCCGGCATCAGCCCAGAAGTATCAGTTGAGCACGCACATTCTGGATGTCAACCGGGGAGTCCCGGCCGAGGGTGTGCCGATCCATCTCTTCCGTCTGGGTTCCGACGGCGTCACATGGACGCGTGTCGCGGAAGGTGTAACGGACCGCAACGGTCGAATCGGCCATTTTCTTCCATCCGGACAATCCAACAGCGGGATTTACAAACTGAAATTTGAAACAGGGAATTATTTCCGGGATCAGAAACTCAACTCCATCTATCCGTTTGTGGAAGTTGTGTTTGAAATCAAAGGCAATGGGCACTACCACATTCCGATTACGATATCGGCCAACGGCTATGCCACCTATCGGGGGAACTGATTCCCGCAGGGCATGATGGGAACTGGGCTCCGGAGCATCGACTGCAAGTCGATGGCGATTGGTTTTGAGGGGGACCCGGACGCAAATCTGATCCGGCCCTCCTCTTCCGCCCCTCCCCTCTTTGATCTTCTCAGAGCTCTTTTCGAAACCGCTCTTCATTCGATCCCCCCGGAAAGGGGGATTAAATCGTAAAAAACACAATTTTGACAGTATAAAAAGTTCCTTCTAATTTCCAGAAAATAAATATGGTAACACTCTGTCGTTCCACTTTTGCTGCGGATGATTTCCTTTGAAAAGAAAGCAATGCAGAGTCTCTTAATTTATAGACTTTCAGAAAATGTTTATATTCGAAAAGGACCTCTTCAAAATTCATTTCCTTTATGTTATTTTGTTTAATGAATTGCGAAAACTCCTTTTCTGTATATTCTGCATCATAATAAAAAGCCGAATCAATTTGAGAGAAATGACAACCTGTTGAGTTTTTACCATGAAAAAACTCGAAACCTCTCCATTTAATATTCTTTTCAAGTGTGAAAAAATCTATGTATTCTTTTTTTTGTTCAAATCTCGTTCGTGTAAAATGTTTTATCATAAATAAAATAGATAAAAACAGAATTGTATAAAAAAACATTGCATAGAAGACTTTTGATCGTAAAAAAATTTTTTTTATACAATTCTGCATTCTATCTTTTCTCTACTCAATAATAAAATCTACGGCATATTGTCCGATTACATTATAGGGACATGCCAACCCAACTTCTGCCAAATGGCGCCAATCTGAATCGACTAAACCTATTCCAGCAAAAATATCTGCGGTGTCAAAATCATAAAAGTCATAAACATGCAGAGCTAAAACAACTTTAACACTATTATCAGTTTGTACTCGTGCAACACCAGATACAGAAAACTGAAAACTATGTAAAGCCAAGCCTGCATCGCAATTATCTGCGATAGTTCTAGTTTCCCAAGAACTCACAAACGATAAATTATTTATATCTTTTCCTGATACTATACAGGATGAAAGAAAAGAAGTTGCCGCGCGAGTTGCATCTGCTATATATCCAAAAGATTTAAATATATCGCCTAAATAAAGCGTTGAAATATTGTACAAATTGCCTGTATTTGAGAGATAATGCTTTGCCATATCTCCTGCTAATGGATAAAGAAGTGAAACTGCAGCCATGTTAGTTTGAGCTAAAAGTTGTGTCGATACGGCAGAAAAATCTACAGATTGTGTATCATAGTAACTTGGAGGAACAGTTGCATATGCATGCTGGGTAAATTTTCCTTCCTTAAAATTTAGTAATCCAAACAAGTCAAGCGACATTGTTGGTTGACTATTGCAATACGCCAGATTATTCCAGCCGTCGGGATAACCTAAAGGATCGCTGGTCAGCCATTTGCCGAGGCCGGGACGGTAGTTGCGGAACAGAAACGCATAGCCGAGTTCACCGATATACGGTTTTCCCGTAAACATCGCGGATTTCTCGTCCGTCTCGCCGAACGCCGTCATCCCGGTTTCCCGATATTCCTTCCCGGAACGGATCCCGATTGTACTGCCGAGCAGGTCATTGAACAGAACATCTTCATCCGCAAGGATCGGATTGCCGCCCGTCACATACGGCTCGTTCACATATTCGGTTTCATTGCGTGAGATCAATGCCAGATTATCCCAGAGAAAATTTTCCTGTCTGCCGTTTGCTTTCGCCGTCGCGATCTGCCCGTCCATGTGATAGGTGAACGAGGCAACTTCCACGCCATTCTCTTTCACACTGCTCACTTTGTCCAGCCACGAATAACTATAACTCCGCTTTCCCTCTTTTACAAGCCGGCCGGCGGCGTCATATTCATATTTCGTGATTTTTCCGTTGCATTCGCTCGACACAAGCTGATTGGCTTTGTCATAGGTGTATACGGTGGTCCTGCCGTTGACCGTCTTGCGAAGGATGTTTCCCGCCGGATCATAAACATACTGTTCCACAACTTCGTGCGTGGCAAAATCCACAACCGCGGTCAACTGTCCTTTTTTGTCATAGGAATAATGCTGGATTTTCCCGTTGACGCAGCGTCCTGTGATGGTTCCGTCTTTCGCATAAAAATACTCCAGCGACGCAACCGCCGGCACCGTCGCTCCGAGAATTCCCGCGGCTCCAAGGCACAGAATTCCCACAATCCATTTTGATCCCCTCATTGTCTTCTCCTTTTGTTGTGTTTATTGTGAAACCAGGATTTTCTTTTTCAACTGACCATACTTTGTATATTCATAACGGATCCGCATTCCGTTCAGAATCTGCGATTCCAGCTGATTGCGGTCGTTGTAGCGGTAAAGGACCACATGATTCCCGCTTTCTATTTTCACCAGACGGCCGAAACGATCGTACGAGCGGCGCTCCTCCTGACGAAAACTGCCGTTGCGCGTCTGGCGGTACGTCCGCTGACCGTATGCGTTGTATGCGTACCGGTTGACAAGCGCGCCTTCCGTTTTTTCGGATGGCTCACCTTCGGGAAGTTTTCGGCAAGACGTTCGTTGGTCCCCAGATCGGTTTTGATGCTGTCCAGTATTTCCAAAGCGGCCGATCATTTGCCACAATGAGCATAAGGGACTCCTGATTGTCGGCGTCCTCAAACGCATCGTCAACATCGTGGCAGAGTAACTCTCTGCCGATTGTACACATCAGGAGATTTTCCCCGTTCAGGTGGATTTTTCCTTGATTCAGCTTGCTTGCTTCTTTATTTTCGTAAAAACAAAATAAAATTTACGAAAATTTTTTATTCTCTATTGACTTTGCCTGTTTTTCCGATATATTTAAAGAGAAAACAACGAAGGATCATGAAGAGATGTCGAGACGGACGAAAACAAACAATATCCGCCTGGTATCAGAACGTGCAGGAGTCTCCGTTGCGACGGTGTCTCGCGTGGTGAACAACCGGACGGATGTCAGTGAAGAACTGCGGAAGAAAATTCAGACAGTCATTGACGAACTCAATTTTTCCCCGAACAAGGGTGCAAAACGTGTGTTCAATATCGGAGTGATCATCTCGCAGGAGAAACCCCTGATGGATGAATATCTTTCGGAACTGATTACCGGAATGTCGGCATTCATCGGCTCGGAAAGCGCCGATCTCTCAATCATCATGAACTGCGGCTGCCGGAAACGGAGCCTGCTGAAACAGATCCGGGAGCGGCGATGCGACGGAGTCTGCCTTTTTTCCGGAGACGTTCCTCAGATTGCCGAACTGGAAAAAGCTCAGATTCCCATCATGATGCTGAACTATCCTTACCGGTCGGGAAAAATCGGCTTTGTGAACAATGAATCCTACGGGGGAGAGACCGATGCGATGGAACATCTGATCGGACTCGGACACCGCCGAATCGCATTTCTCCCGATGGACCTGGCTGGGGATGAAAACCATCTTCACCGCTTCAAAGCCTATACTGACGCACTTAAACGTCATGGAATTGCAATGGATGAAAAACTGGTCGTCAGCCACATCCCGACTCTGCACGGACAGGAAGCGGGATATCTTCAGACGATGCGGCTGTTCCAGCAGGTGCCGGACGTTACAGCAATCGCGGCTTCAAACGATGCCATGGCTCAGGGCGCCTGCAGGGCCTGCTGGGAAACCGGACGGAAAATTCCGGATGATATCTCCATCATCGGATTCGATGATCTGCCCGGTTCCGCGTATCTGAATCCGCCGCTGACCACTGTGGCGCAGCCGTTGTACGAGATTGGATACAAAGCGGCGAACTATCTCTATCTGTATCTTTCCGGAACCCTCGCGGAACTGCCGGGAGAGACGTTGGAAACAAAGCTCGTCATACGAAATTCAACGGCAAAAGTCAAACAGAATGTCATCAAATAAAAAGGCATATTGACGGGAGAGGCATGAAAAATGTGCAAAACGAGAAAAAAAACTCTGCGGGGAGCAGAAAGAACGCCGGCTCGGATGAATTTCACATTAATAGAACTCTTGATTGTAATTGCGATCATTGCAATTCTTGCTGGTATGCTCCTTCCGGCACTGGCAAGGGCCCGCCAGAAAGCATTTCTGGTCAACTGTGTCGGAAACCTGAAACAGCAGGGGCAGATGATCTCCTTCTACATCAACGACAACTCCGAAATGATCGTCCCCTCCAAAACGGCCGGACTGGGAGGCAGCTCATCCAGTTCCTGGCAGGCGAATTATGCCTGGCTCCTCGGAAAGCTCTATGCGGAAATCAATACGCAGAAACATACGATTTTCGGCTGTCCGGCTCTCCGGGACGATCAGTTCACCAATCCCCTGTGGTGGTATCAGAAAGGCTACTCCTTAAATACAAACATGGGGGTCGATGAAGACGGGGAACGCTTCGGACTTGCCAAGGTGATTGATGGAAGCAATGGAATTCCTCACTCGGTTCCGCGAAAAATCGGAGAAGTCCCCAGTCCGAGCAGCGTCATAGCCGTTACGGAAATCGATCCGAATGGATGGTTTTACTACAACAATGGCAACGTGAGGAATGTCTTTCGCACGCATGAAGGTCCCGGCAACGTCCTGTTTCTGGACGGACACGCGAGTTCTCTGCAATATTCACTTTTCATCTGGGCTCTCTGCTCCGACAACAACAAGGATCGTCCTGCCTACTACAAATATCGCGGCGGACTGAAATAACAGAAAAAGGATTCTCTTCATGCAATTCCAAAAAACTCTGCTTTCCGCTCTGTTTGCGGCGGGAGCGCTTCTGCATGCGGAAAGCGCACTGCTGACCGACAACCACCGTCCGAACTGGGTCTCCAACTGCATCCCGAACAACCAGAAACGGATTCCGACCGGCGCTGCGCTCGAATGGATCACAACAGGACCTTTTGCCTGCGATCCGGAAATCGTGAAAACGGGGAGTCGGCCGTCGGGGCGCAACCGCGCGCTTCTCGATGCGCGGAGAGGGCCGGAAGGGGACTGTCAGGCATTCGGTGTATGGGGCGGAACCAAAGGTCTGTGGGCATCCTTCATCATCGATCTCAAAGGGGTTTATCTGATCGAATCCGCCACGGTCTGGGCGATTCAGAAGGAGGCGGTCGGAACCGGAAGTTTTGAAATCCTCCTCTCCAATGATAAAAAGCAGTTCATCAGTGCGGGAACCTGTGCCATCAGCGACAAGCTCCGCTCTCTGGATGGACGTGGAATTGAATCGGTCTTCCGTCTGGAAAAACCCGCCGCCGCCCGCTATGTCCAGTTCCGGATCCGGAAACGGCCGGGTGCAAAGCAGCAGATCCTCAGCGAGGTCGCCGTTTACGGGAAAAAAATCAGCGGGGAAAAAGCCCGTCTCCTGAGCCCGGAGAATCAGCGTCCGGAAATCCGTTTCTCGATGAAGGGCATTCAGGAGGCCGGCATCATTTTCGACTGGAGCGAATCGGCAAACAATGTCAGCGATGTCCTCTCCTGGA
>ERZ824600.1832-NODE-1832-length-24448-cov-3.712704_pt1 | contig 24448 bp, 15 predicted proteins | sample MGYA00519933_ERZ824600 | MGnify/ENA primary metagenome ERZ824600 (study PRJEB31778, sample SAMEA3449178) | human gut metagenome | biome: human gut; feature: human-associated habitat; material: faeces | place: United Kingdom | collected 2010/2012 ... | reverse complement strand
TTCTCAAACTGTACCTTGAAGTTACGTCCACCGGTGAAGTCGATGCTCTGGCTCAAACCGCGGATGCTGAGGAAGCCGATGCAGACTACAACTGCTACACCTGCCAGCGTCATCCAGAGTTTGTTTCTGCCCATGAAGTCGAAGTGTACATTCGCCATCAGATTCTTGGAGATTCCCGTAGAGAATGTCAGGTTCAGCAACTTGTCTTTGTTCATGAAGTGCTCGTAGAACAAACGTGTCATGAACACGGCCGTGAAGAAAGAGCAGACGATACCGATAAGCGTCGTGGTGGCAAAACCTTTGATGGGGCCCGAACCGAAATAGAACAGGATGATAGCGGTGATGACCGACGTCAAGTTGGAGTCGAAAATGGCCGAGAAAGCGTTTTTATAACCATCGGCAATGGCGTTTCTCAAACTCTTTCCGGCTCGCAATTCCTCCTTGGTGCGCTCATAAATAAGCACATTGGCATCGACAGCGACACCCAGCGATAGAATCAAACCGGCAATACCCGAAAGGGTGAGCACGGCTTGGAACGAAGCCAAAATACCTATCGTGAAGAACATGTTCAAAATAAGCGCCACGTTGGCCACCAAACCGGGTACTACTCCGTAAACACCTATCATATATATCATGAGGAGTACCAATGCGAATACGAACGAGAGCACACCGCTACGGATAGCCTCTTGTCCCAACGACGGACCGACAACGTCTTCCTGTACGATTTTCACGCTGGCAGCCATCTTACCGGTCTTCAAGACATTGGCCAAGTCTTTGGCCTCTTCGGGGGTAAATCCGCCCGATATCTGAGACGAACCGTTGGGGATTTCGGTATTGACAACAGGGAACGAATAGACATGGTCGTCGAGAACCACAGCCACGCAACGGCCGATATTCTCACGGGTGAGCTGGGCCCAGATTTTGGTACCCTCGGCATTCATCGTCATGCTCACAACGGGAGAGTTGGTCAAGGGGTCGAAATCTTCACGGGCATCGTTGATGACATCGCCTTCGAGGGCAGGACGACCGCCGGTGCTCGATTTCAGAGCTACCAACTGATAGTATTGTTCTTTTTCGTCGATGGCTTTTACCGTCCAGCAGAAACGGAGGTTGGTAGGCAGCATCTCACGCACCTGCGGCAGAGCGAGGTATGCACTCACGGTGGCGGTGTCGCGGTAGTGGGCATAGCCTACACCGGGGCTGGCTACGGGCTGACCGTTCTGCGAGATAGCGGGTTGCAAGCGGGAGAAAAGCGGGTTCTGACGTTTCCACAACGCCTCTTCTTCGCTTTCGCGGGTCAGTTCCGAGAGGTCGCCTTCGGCGCTTTTCTCTTCGGCAACTACCGGTTCGCCGTTGTTTTCCATACGGGCAATCAGGTCGTTGGCGGCAGCCAGGCGCGAGTAGATTTCGTTGAAGTTGTAGGTTTCCCAGAATTCGAGATTGGCGCTACCTTGGAGCAGCTTGCGCACACGCTCGGGCTCTTTCACACCGGGCAACTCGATAAGGATGCGGCCGTCTTTTTCGAGACGCTGGATGTTGGGCGAAACCACACCGAAACGGTCGATACGGGTACGGAGCACGTTGAAGGAGTTGTCGATGGCGCTGTTCAACTCTTCGCGCAACACAGCCACAACCTCATCGTTGGTGGCGCTGGGAGCGATTTTCTCTTTCAGCTGGTAGGTGCTGAATATGGAAGCCAAACGGATATTCGGATCGAGTTTCTTATATTCGTCGACAAAGATAGCCAGGAAGTCGGCATTGTCGGCCTGGTTGGCCGTAGCAGCAGCAAGAGCAGCATTGAACTTGGCGTCGGGGTTGTTGTTGGAAAGCGAACGCAGCACGTCGGCAACCGAAATTTGCAGCGTAACGTTCATACCGCCTTTCAGGTCAAGGCCGAGGCCCACCTCCATCTCATTACACTGTTTCAGGGTGTAATAGCCGAGATAGACTTTCTCGGTGGCCATGGAATCGAGATAATTCTTGTAAGCAACAGGGTCGCCATTGGAAATTTCCTCTGCTTTCTTGTTATAGTAACGCGTTACAAACGAGAAAGAGATGTAGAAAAGGCATACCAAAGTCAGCAGAACTGCTAAAACCCTTATGAATCCTTTGTTTTGCATTGTGATTATTACTTTTTATGTTTTTGAAAATTATTTTTGTGTATTCGATTTAAGGTGCAAATATATGGCTTTTTTCGGTTACGGCTGCAAAAATACTAATTTTTGTCTACTCGGAAGCCAAAAAAGAAGTTATATTTCAAGGAGAAAAGCGCTATTTCTGCATCTTTGTCGTATCTTTGCCGTCGAGAACAACCTACATACATGAATCTGCATCGCCCTCTTCACAACCGGCCCGGAAAGGGCCTTGCCGCCGCCCTTGCCATTTTCATAGGGGTGTGCTGCTTCTCCTGCGCCAACATGGGCCGCCCCGGCGGGGGGCCCAAAGACGAGACGCCCCCGGTATTGAAGAAGAGCAATCCGCCGATAGGTACACTCCACTACGACAAGAACAAGATCACGCTCGAATTTGACGAAATAGTCCAAATCGAAAGCCCCAACGAGAAAATCATCATCTCGCCCCCACAGACCCAGATGCCGCAGATAACCAGCCTGGGCCGCACCGTCTCCATCGTGCTGAACGACTCGATGAAGCCCAACACCACCTACACCATCGACTGCGGCGACGCTATTGTCGACAACAACGAGAAGAACAAACTGCTCGATTTCAGTTTTCACTTCTCGACCGGCGACCACATAGACACCCTCGAAATGTCGGGCATACTGCTCAACGCCTCCAACCTCGAACCGGTGAGCGACATGCTGGTGGGCATCTATGCCCAACTGGCCGACACGGCCTTTACCACCCAACCTTTCCTGCGCATGAGCCGCACCGACGAATACGGCCGCTTCACCGTGCGTAACATCGCCGAGGGCACCTACCGCATCTTCGCCCTCAAAGACGGTAACCGCAACTACTTCTTCGACAACGCCACCGAAGACATTGCCTACCTCGACTCGGTCTTCACCCCCACCGTCACCATGGAGTGGCACAGCGACACGATATGGGCCGACACCAGTACCATCGACACCATCATCACCTCGCTGCAACCGCACTACCGCCCCGATGGCATCGTGCTGCGCGCCTTCAATGAAAACTACAAGGCCAGCTATTTCGAAAAATACGACCGCAACGACCGGCGCAAAGTAACCCTCTTCTTCTCGGCTCCCCAGGACTCGCTGCCGCTCATTACCCCGCTGAACTTCCCCGCCGAAGATTGGGCCATCATCGAGAAGAGCGCGACCAACGACACCCTTACCTACTGGCTGCGCGACTCGCTTGTCTACAACAACGACTCGCTGCGCATCGTGGCACGCTACCTACGCACCGACTCCCTGCAACAGCTCTCGTTCTACAACGACACCATGCAATGGGTCTACCGCGAAAGAAAACGCTCGTCGCGCAACAAAAAGAAATCGGACGATACCGACACCCTGCCGCCACCCATCGAGTTCATGCCCATAGAGAACCGTAGCGGCACGACCATCGACTACTACGCCTCGCCAGTCTACATATTCGGCCAGCCGGTGAAACGTCTCGACACGCTTGCGGTGCATCTCGAACGCAAAGTCGACACCCTTTGGGTGCCGGTCGACGAATACTCGTTCCTGCCCGAACCCGAACAGCCCCGTGCCTACCGGTTGAGAAACAAATGGGTATCGGGCGGTGAATATCGCTTCACACTCGACTCCCTGGCTGCCGAGAGCGTCTACGGCAACCCCACCAATACCCTGTCCCACAACTTCAAGGTAAAGGCCATAGAAGAATATTCCAACCTGCTGGTGCGCACCATCGGCATTACGGGCCCGGCGTTTGTAGAACTGCTCAACAACTCCGACCAGCCCATCTACAAGGCCCGGGTGAAAAACGGCTCGGCCCTCTTCCGCTATGTCAATCCCGGCACCTATTATATGCGGTTGTGCATCGACAGCAACGACAATGGGGTGTGGGACACCGGCAACTATCGGGAGAAACGGCAACCCGAAGAGGTGTTTTACTACCCCGGCAGCCTTTCGCTGCGGGCCAACTGGGACGTAGACCAGTCGTGGGACGTCTATGCCACCCCCATCGAGAGCCAGAAGCCCTACGACATCGTCAAGAACAAGCCCAAAGACGCTCAGACCGATACACAGGCCGAGGAAGAGGAGCAAGGCCCCATCTACTCCAACCAGCCCACCCTCATCGGCGGCCGCACCAGCCGCTGACAGGCCGGCATCGCACCAGACCTTATCTTTTGGAACCGCTCCGTTTTTACAAAAATTTCCATCCAAGCGGTATTTTGTTAAAAAAAGTATTACATTTGCGGCTTCAAAAAATTTTAAGGTAAACCTATGAAGATTGATTTTCAGCCCAAACTGTTGGAAAGATTGCGCCACTACTCGCGCGAAAAATTCATGGCCGACCTCATGGCCGGTATCATTGTGGGCATCGTAGCATTGCCGCTTGCCATCGCATTCGGTATCGCATCGGGCGTAACACCCGAAAAAGGTCTCATCACCGCCATCGTCGGCGGCTTCATCGTCTCGGCCCTGGGCGGCAGCTCGGTGCAGATAGGAGGCCCCACCGGCGCATTCATCGTCATCGTATTCGGTATCATACAGGGCTACGGCCTCGAAGGGCTTGCCATCGCAACGGCCATGGCAGGCGTCATGCTGGTCATGATGGGTCTCTTCCGTCTGGGCGGCATCATCAAGTTCATACCCTACCCCATTGTCGTGGGTTTCACCAGCGGTATCGCCCTCACCATCTTCACCACACAGGTCAAAGACCTGCTGGGCCTTACCGTCGACAAGCTCCCGGCCGACTGTCTCTCGCAGTGGGCCGTCTACTTCCGGCACCTCGACACCATCAACCCGCTGTCGCTCTTCATCGGCGTGGCCAGTATTCTCATCATCGCCGTCATGCCCAAGATATCGCGCAAGATACCGGGTTCGCTGGTAGCCATCATCATCATGACGGTCGTTGCCTACCTTATGAAAGAGGTATGGGGCATCACCGGTATCGAAACCATCGGCGACCGGTTCGACATCAGCAACGAGATACCCGACCCACAGCCACTCCACCTCGACATGGCCACCATCAACCAGCTGCTCTCGCCGGCCTTCACCATCGCCATCTTGTGTGCCATCGAGTCGCTGCTCTCGGCTACTGTGGCCGACGGTGCCGTGAGCGAACACCACAACTCCAATACCGAGCTCATCGGTCAGGGCGTCGCCAACATCGTCGTGCCCTTCTTCGGCGGTATTCCCGTGACAGGAGCCATCGCCCGCACCATGACCAATATCAACAACGGCGGCCGCACCCCCGTAGCCGGCATCATACACGCCGTGGTGCTGCTGGCCATCTTCCTGCTGCTCATGCCACTTATCAAACTCGTACCCATGGCCTGCCTGGCCGGCGTACTCGTAATCGTGGCCTACAACATGAGCGGTTGGCGCACCGTGCGTTCGCTGCTGAAAAATCCTAAGTCCGATGTAGCCATTCTCGCCACGACATTCATTCTCACCGTCGTCTTCAACCTCACCATCGCCATCGAGATAGGTCTGCTGCTGGCCGTGCTGCTCTTCCTGCGCCGCGTGTCGGAGAATGTGCAGATTTCGGTATTGAAAGATGAGCTCGACGTGGCCCAGGGCACCGAGATGACCCAGCACGAGACGCTGAACATCGCCAAAGGCGTAGAGGTATACGAAATCAACGGTCCGTTCTTCTTCGGAGTGGCCACGAAGTTCGACGAAGTGATGCGCGAGATGGGCGACAAACCGGTGGTGCGCATCATTCGCATGCGCAAAGTGCCTTTCATCGACTCGACCGGCCTGCACAACCTGCAAATACTCGTCGAATCGTCGCACCGCGAGGGCATACGGGTCATACTCTCGGGTGTCAACCCCTCGGTGCAGGAGACACTCTACAAGTCGGGGCTCAACAAAATCATCGGCAACGAAAACATCTGCGACCACATATCCAAGGCCGTAGAAAAGGCCAACGCCCTCGTCGAGCTCAACGAGAAACTGAAATAATAATCTTCCCCCCAATAAAAATAATAACGGCTGTCTCCCTGCGGAGACAGCCGTTATTATTATCGGTGAATCAGCTATCGGGGAAAACAATTCTAATCCTGCCGCTCTTCTCCGCGCGGAAGATGCTCCAATAGAATAGTACAATCCGTATTTTTACGAACCTTAAAAAGGGCATCGTCGCTGCTGACCCGCAAATAATTGAAATCGGGTATGATTATAAACCCTCCATTTCCATAGTGAGAATTCTCCCAAGAATATATCCACTTGTCCCAATAAACGGTCCGGCCTTTTTTGTCCTTAAAGATGATCACATCTTGCATAATACCGAACGAGTCCATCACATCTTGCATACTGGCATCGGCAATAACGCCGAACGATGCCATCACCTCTTCCGAACAACCGTTCTCATAATAATACATCGTATCCCACTGAAACGGGGTGAGACGAGACAGGTCGACTATGGTATCGCTTGTATTCCAGCCGGCCAACATCATTCGGTCGAAATGGCTGTACTCGTCCTTGTTACACCGCATGAGAAAAAGCAATATAATCACTCCCACACAGCAGGAGAAAATCAGCAGGACATTCTTTATGCCTCGCAAAATCCGTTCAATCAGAGTACAAATAGTAATACGCATTATTCTTTTGGTTTATCATTCCGTTCTCGCCTATCGTTTCATATTCGCTCTTGGCTTTTTCATATCTTTCTGCCGAAGTGAGAACATAGGTAAAGTTGTCGGATAACGAAGAGTCTTAATTTTTATAGGCCTCCTTTCGCAAAGATAGCATTTTTTCTGAATCATCATCTGACCCGGTATAGATTTCCAACACCCAAGCGGCTGTTCATGCCCTATGTCGATTTCCATTCCGGAGATAATTATTTTCTTTCGATTATCTTCTTGCACAACTCGCAAAAAAGATGTTACTTTGCAGCCACGATATGTGGATGGATTTGGCTGCTTGCAACCACACTAAAAAACTGCTAAAACGGTAATTACCCCCGCCCCGACCCCTACGGCCGGAAAACCGCCCCGCATTTTTCTCCCCCTCCATCTCTTATCGGAAGTTATTTTTTTAACCGACAAAAACGATAAGAAATGAACTATCTCTTCACCTCCGAATCGGTATCGGAAGGACACCCCGACAAGGTGGCCGACCAAATTTCCGACGCCATTCTCGACGAATTCCTCGCCTACGACCCCCAATCGAAGGTCGCCTGCGAAACGCTGGTAACCACCGGACAGGTGGTCCTCGCCGGCGAAGTGAAATCACAAGCCTACATCGACCTGCACGAGGTGGCCCGCCGGGTCATTAACCGCATCGGCTACACCCGCAGCGAATACAAGTTCGACGGCGACTCCTGCGGCGTGTTCTCGGCCATACACGAACAGTCGGTCGACATCAACCGCGGCGTGGAACGCGCCGATGCCATGAACCAGGGCGCCGGCGACCAGGGCATGATGTTCGGCTACGCCTGCAACGAGACCGACAACTACATGCCGCTCGCCCTCGACCTCTCGCACCTGCTGCTGCGCGAACTGGCCGTCTTGCGCCGCGAGAAAAACGAGATGCCCTACCTGCGCCCCGACGCCAAGTCACAGGTGACGGTAGAATATGACGAGCAACACCGTCCGGTGCGCATACACACCATCGTCATCTCGACCCAGCACGACGAGTTTATCGCCCCCACCGACAACACCCCCGAAGCCCAGGCCCAGGCCGACCGCAAGATGCTCGACCGCATCGCCGACGACGTGCGCCGCACGCTGTTGCCCCGCGTCATCGCCCAACTGCCCGAGCGTGTGCAGCGGCTCTTCGACGACTGGCTTATCCTGCACGTCAATCCCACCGGCAAGTTTGTCATCGGCGGTCCCCACGGCGACACCGGTCTCACCGGCCGTAAAATCATCGTCGACACCTACGGGGGCAAGGGTGCCCACGGCGGCGGAGCCTTCTCGGGCAAAGACCCCTCGAAGGTCGACCGTTCGGCCGCCTACGCCGCCCGCCACATGGCCAAGAACATGGTCGCCGCCGGCATTGCCGACGAGGTGCTGATACAGGTATCCTACGCCATCGGCGTGGCCCAGCCCGTGAGCCTCTTTGTCAACACCTACGGCACGTCGCACGTTGCCCTGAGCGATGCCGAGATTGCCTGCGAAATAGGCAAAATCTTCGACCTGCGCCCCAAAGCCATCGAAGAGCGGCTCAAACTGCGCCAGCCCATCTACGAAGAGACAGCCGCCTATGGCCACATGGGTCGCCAGCCCCGCACGGTACACAAGACCTTCACCTCGCGCTACGAGAAACCCGTAGAACTCGACGTGGAACTCTTCACCTGGGAAAAACTCGACTATGTCGACACCCTGAAAAAAGCCTTTTCTTTATAAATCATTCATATACCACATTCCTATGAGCGAGAAATCACCATTCAACCCCGAAACACTCTGCGTGCAGGGCGGGTGGAACCCCAAGAACGGAGAGCCCCGCGTACTGCCCATCTACCAGAGCACGACATTCCGCTACTCGACCAGCGAACAGATGGCCCGTCTTTTCGACCTCGAAGAGAGCGGCTACTTCTATACCCGACTGCAAAACCCCACCAATGATGCCGTAGCCTCCAAAATCGCCGCCCTCGAAGGGGGTGTAGGCGCCATGCTCACCTCATCGGGACAGGCCGCCAACTTCTATGCCATCTTCAACATCTGCGAGGCAGGCGACCACTTTGTATGCTCGTCGACCATCTACGGCGGCACCTTCAACCTCTACGGTGTTACCTTGAAGAAACTCGGCATCGACGTTACCTTCATCGAACCCGACGACGACGAAGCCACCATCGAAGCGGCTTTCCGCCCCAACACCAAGGCCCTCTTCGGCGAGACCCTCTCCAACCCCGGCATGCAGGTGCTCGACATCGAGAAATTTGCCCGCATCGCCCATCGCCACGGTGTACCCCTCATCGTCGACAACACCTTTGCCACCCCCATCAACTGCCGCCCCTTTGAATGGGGTGCCGACATCGTTACCCACTCCACCACCAAATACATGGACGGCCACGCCACCAGCGTGGGCGGTGCCATTGTCGACAGCGGCAATTTCGACTGGGAAGCGCACGCCGACAAGTTCCCCGGCCTCACCCGTCCCGACGAGTCGTACCACGGACTGACCTACACCAAAGCCTTCGGCAAGTTGGCCTACATCACCAAAGCTACCGCCCAGCTCATGCGCGACCTGGGTTCGGCCCAATCGCCCCAAAACGCCTTCCTGCTCAACCTCGGACTCGAAACCCTGCACCTGCGCATGGCCCGTCACTGCGAGAATGCCCAGAAAGTGGCCGAGTTCCTGCAAAACTCTCCGCAAGTGGCCTGGGTACACTACCCGGGACTGCCCGGCGACAAATACCACGCACTGGCCCGGAAATATATGCCTAACGGCACCTGCGGCGTCATCGCCTTCGGATTGAAAGGTTCGCGCCAGGAGGCCATCGAATTTATGGACCGCCTGAAACTCGCCGCCATCGTCACCCACGTGGCCGATGCCCGCACCTGCGTGCTGCACCCCGCCAGCCACACCCATCGCCAACTGAGCGACGAACAGCTTATCGAGGCCGGCGTAGCTCCCGACCTGATACGCCTCTCGGTAGGTATCGAGAATGCCGACGACATCATCGCCGACCTGTGCCAGGCCATGAACGGATAAGAAAAATTCTTTCACAAAGACAGAGCGCCCCGCCGACAAGTTTTGTCAGCGGGGCGCTCTGTCTTTGTCAGGAGATTACTGCAAAAGGGCTTTTCGCCGTTCTACCTCAGCTCTCAAATTGTTAAACCATGTGTTATAGACCTCGGCCTCTTGCACCATGCTGTTTTTTGTCGATTTATTCTGTATACCCCACTGTCCGTTGGTTGTAGAAATACTTCCTTCATAAATAGTCAATTTTACCTCTGAAAGGCCCTCGTTAACTGGCTGTATAAATACGGCAACTTGTGCGGTTGTGGCATCTGTCGACGATCCAAGGAAGAAGCGCTGTACTGCCGCATTCTTGTTATCGACTTGCTTATTTGCGTTGATAATACCACTTTCACGATCGGTATTGGTCACCAGAAAACCTTCGGACTGCAACAACGATATCACAGATGAAAAAGCCAACGAATAACCGGCTTCTATTTGTTGTGTTGTCATCATTTTCAACTCAGTAGGGGTAAGAGTCTTTTGGGTACCACACGAAAACAGAAACAAGGGCAAAACCATAAATAATAAGATTCGTTTCATAGTCATGAATTAAAAATTTGTCGATATTACGGAATAATCTTTTACTACATCTGTACTATCAAATACGATAATAAGGTCAAACGATTTATTAGAAGAACTTACCGAGGCTCGTTCCCCGAAAAGAAAATTGGTCTGACCGCCTTTCTGCACCACACTCATGCGGTTGTAACTCCACACTTCGTTGTTGGAGCGATTTTTGGTTACCATGTTGGGCGAACCGAATATCTGCAAAATCTCAGCCTGCGATGTCTTCCCTTTCTCTATCTTACTCTTTACCATACCGAAAGTAAGATTTGAGGAAGGAGCATATTCATCGCCAGCTCCGTATTTGTAACTTTGGCAACTCGACAACAGAAAAAACAACGACAAGAGAAAACTTAATTTTTTCATATTTGCTTCTTTTCTGCAAAGATAAATATTAATATTATTTCGTAAAACTTTTCTGTCATTTTTCTCAAAAAATTTTAGAATGATTATCAGGAAAAAATACTCTCCTTTCGATTGTTTGCGATATTTTCCATACATTTGTCGAAATGAGGGGCTTCGGCCTGCATGAATATTTTTGAAACAAGATACACGCAATGAGACATTCGGCATACAGCATCTTTCTATTCTTCGCCCTTCTTCTCACCGCCTGCGGGGGAGAGGAGAAAGAGGGTTTCACCATCACCGCCGAGCTTGATGTGCCCGAGCAGAGCTACCTCTACTTCTGGCAAGAAGAGCTGAAAAAGGGCATCACCGTCGACACGGTCCTCGTCGAGGAGGGAAAGGCCGAATACAAAGGCATTTGCCAGGAGATGGCCCGCATCGAAATCACCACCGAGGCAGGCGAGCGCGTAGTCTCGCTCTACGCCAAGAACGGCAACAAGATAAAACTGAAAGGCTCCATAAAAGCCCCCTACGAAATAACCTTCTCGGGAACAAACGAGATGGAACAGGTGGGAAAATTCCGCAACGACAACCACACGTTGCTGCAACGCATTGCCGACGATGACCGGGCATTCTTCGCCCTCATCGACGATACCCTGCGACAGAAAGAGCGGACACTCTGCACCGACACCCTGCATCGCCGCGTGGAGGAGTTTGCCGGTGCCAATCCCCAATCCTACGCCTCGACCATACTCATCTACGACTACCTGCTCGCGCCCGCCACCGTCGACAGGGCCGACTCGCTCCTGCGCAGCCTCGCCCCCGAGGCCAAGCCGGTATCGCTGCTGGCCAAGGCCGAACTCTTCATCGCCGATACACGGAAAAATCCCGAAGGCAAGATGCTGCCCTACATGACCTTCCGCACCCCGGCCGACAGTGTCATCAACACCGGCGGATTCCGCCGCCGCACCACACTCTTCACGGTGTGGGCCTCGTACGACTCGCTCTCGCGCCGGGAGATGCAGGTGATACGCACCCTCCGGGAGAAATACGCCCCCGCTTACCTCAACATAGTGAGTGTCTCGCTCGACGCCGACAAAGAAGCCTGGCGTGAGACCCTGCGCACCGACTCGCTGCAAGCGTGGCCCCACTGCCTGCTGGAAGAGGGGTGGAACGCCAACCAGGTCGAGAACCTCGGCTTGCAGAGAATCCCCACCTCATTTATCATCAACGGTAACGGACGCATCGTAGCCAAGAACCTCCACGGCGACGAACTCATCGAGGCCGTTGACCGGACCGTAGCCGAAGTGGGCGAAGACAAGACCTACGGCGAGAAACCTTCTTCTCCACGCCGCCCCACAAGACGGTAACCGGCGGACGGAAACCGCTCACCCCCCGTGACTGTCGGAAACCGATTGAAGGTGGAGAGAAAAAGTGGGGGAAGGCACACACAGCGGCAAAAACAGAAACAACCGATGGCAGAAACCTGAGAGTCAAGGTTCCCCAAAAGGGGCGTGAGGCAGAGGAGCAGCAGAGCATAAGCGGCAAGAGAGGTGGATTCCAGAGAGGGCAAGGGGGAGACAAGAAAGAGCAAAAAGAGAAAAAAACAGATAAAGCAGAAGGCAAGATGTTGGTCAAAGTTTTCGGAGCAGCCATGCAGGGCATCGACGCCCTGACCGTAACCATCGAAGTAAACTGTTCGCAAGGCATTCACTTCTACATGGTAGGGCTGGCCGACACCGCCGTAAAAGAGAGCCACGAACGCATACGCTCGGCCCTGCAACACAACGGCTACAAATTTCCGCACCGCCAACTCATTATCAACCTCGCACCGGCCGACCTGCGAAAAGAGGGTTCGGCCTACGACCTGCCGCTGGCCATCGGTATCCTGGCCGCCGCCGAAGAGATTTCGGCCGAGAAACTCGGCCGCTACATGATTATGGGTGAACTCTCGCTCGACGGCTCGATACTCCCCATACGCGGCGCGCTGCCCATTGCCATACTGGCTCGGGCCCAAGGGTTCGACGGACTCATCGTGCCCCGTGCCAACGTGAGAGAGGCCGCCGTCGTCGACCGGCTGCACGTCTACGGGGTCGACAACATCAAAGAGGTGGTCGACTTCTTCAACGGCGACCGGGAGCTGACCCCCACCGTCATCGACACCCGGGCTGAATTTTTTGCCGCCCAGAACAACTTCGACCTCGACTTTGCCGACGTAAAGGGACAAGAGAATGTGAAACGCGCCTTTGAAGTGGCTGCCGCCGGCGGCCATAACCTCATCATGATAGGTCCGCCGGGAGCCGGAAAATCGATGATGGCCAAACGCATCGCTTCGATACTGCCGCCCCTCACCCTGCACGAGGCTCTCGAAACCACCAAGATACACTCCGTTGCCGGCAAGATGGAGCGCAACGGCACCCTCCTCACCCAACGGCCGTTCCGCGCCCCGCACCACACCATATCGAGCGTAGCCCTGGTGGGTGGTGGCACATTCCCGCAGCCGGGCGAGATATCGCTGGCCCACAACGGCGTGCTTTTCCTCGACGAGCTGCCCGAGTTCTCACGCCAGGTACTCGAAGTGATGCGCCAGCCGCTCGAAGACCGCAAAATCACCGTTGCCCGCGCCAAGTACACCATCGAATATCCGGCCAGCGTGATGCTCGTGGCCTCGATGAACCCCTGCCCCTGCGGCTACTACAACCACCCCGAAAAGAAATGCATCTGCCAGCCGGGTGCGGTGCAACGCTACCTCAACCGCATCTCGGGACCGCTGCTCGACCGCATCGACATACAGGTCGAGATTGTACCCGTCCCGTTTGAGAAACTCTCCGACAGCCGGCAGGGCGAGCCCAGTGCCGCCATTCGCGAACGGGTGGTCCGCGCCCGGGAGATTCAGAGCGAACGCTTCAAGGATATTCCCGGCATCTACTGCAACGCCCAGATGAACAGCCGCCTGCTCAACACATTTGCCCGCCCCGACGAGGCAGGCCTCGCCCTGCTGCGGACGGCCATGACCCGCCTCAACCTCTCGGCCCGCGCCTATGACCGCATACTCAAAGTGGCCCGTACCATCGCCGACCTGGCCGGTAGCGACAACCTCCTGACCGAACACATTGCCGAAGCCATCAACTACCGCAACCTCGACCGCGAAAACTGGGCGGGATAATCTCTCTGTACTTCATCGACACATTCGGATGAGATAACATTCCGAAACATTTTCAGGGCTTAAAATTTGTTATTTCACAGGAAATTTTTTATTTTTGAGGAGAGTGTACTACCCGGATACACTCCAACGGAGTAGCCGAAAATCCAATAAAAGAGTAGGAAAAATCTTTTTAAGAGAAGTATTATGTACTGGTATTTAAGATGCTGGAAATTGGCTTTCTTCCTGAATGGGCGGGCACGCCGCAAAGAGTATTGGGTATTTACTTTGGTCAATATTATTATCTACCTGCTCTTTTATATCCTGTCATTCTCCATGATGTATGATTCCTCAGATGTAGCTTTTCTTGCTACTTCCATTATCTATTTCTTATACGCCGTAGCCATAATTCTTCCCAGCATTGCCGTAGCTGTTCGTCGGCTACACGACACGGGGAGAAGCGGATGGTGGTATTTACTTATCTTCATTCCTCTTATCGGATCGATATGGCTCACCGTGCTGCTTTGCCTCGACAGCGAACCCGGAGAGAACCAATGGGGCGAAAATCCGAAAGGCATAGAGGCAGAAGAGGCTGCGTAATCCCAAAAGGGTTTTATCATTTATAAAATGAAAGCGGCGGTGCGACCCTGCAAGGAGAGGGAGCATCGCCGTTTTTGTATCAACGGTTCGCATCAACTAATGAGACTGAAATCGATTTTGCGACGGAAGAGTTTTTCGAGCTGGCGGGAGAGCACGCCGTTCTCGGGCTTGGCAAGGTCGGGGTCGGCATCGAGCACTTCGGTAGCTATCTCGCGGGCAAGTTGCAGAATCTGACCGTCCTTGGCAAGGTTGGCAATGCGCAGGTCAAAGGCGATGCCGCTCTGCTGCGTCCCCTCCATGTCGCCGGGGCCACGCAACTGCAAGTCGGCCTCGGCAATCTCAAAGCCATCGTTGGTACGGGTCATGATTTCGATGCGCTTGCGGGTGTCGTCGGAGAGCTTGTGCGACGTTACCAGCACACAATAAGACTGGTCGGCGCCGCGCCCCACACGCCCGCGCAACTGGTGCAGCTGGGAGAGGCCGAAGCGCTCGGCATTCTCGATGACCATAACCGTAGCGTTGGGCACATTCACCCCCACCTCTATCACCGTGGTGGCCACCATAATCTGAGCCTCGGCCGATACAAACCGCTGCATCTCGGCCTCTTTCTCGGCCGGTTTCATCTTGCCGTGTACCATGCACACGGTATATTGCGGAAAGACCTCCTTGACCTGACGAAAACCCTCTTCCAGATTTTTCAGGTCGATTTTCTCGCTCTCCTGTATGAGCGGGTAGACGATATAGACCTGGCGTCCCTGTTCGACCTGGCGGCGTATCGACTCATAGAGTTCGGCCCGCCGGTTGTCGTAGCGGTGTATTGTCGTAACAGGTTTGCGGCCGGGCGGCAGCTCGTCGATGACCGACACATCGAGGTCGCCATAGACGGTCATGGCCAGGGTGCGGGGAATGGGCGTAGCCGTCATCACAAGAATATGGGGCGGACAAGAGTTCTTGCGCCAGAGGCGGGAGCGCTGCTCGACACCGAAGCGGTGCTGCTCGTCGATGACGACAAAACCCAGATTGTTGAAAACCACCGTATCTTCGAGCAGAGCATGGGTACCGACAAGGATTTTCACCTCGCCCGAGAGCAGCCCGCGGTGTATCTCGTCGCGCTGTTTCTTGCGGGTCGAACCGGTAAGCAACTCGATGCGCACGCCGATAGGGGCAAGCAGGCCGCTCAGGGTCTCATAATGCTGGGTGGCCAGAATCTCGGTAGGCGCCATCATGCAGGCCTGGTAACCGTTATCGACGGCCATGAGCATCGACATGAGAGCGACAAGGGTCTTGCCGCTGCCCACATCGCCCTGCAAGAGACGGTTCATCTGCCGGCCACTGCCCACGTCGGCGCGAATCTCTTTGAGCACCCGCTTCTGGGCGCCGGTCAGTTCAAACGGCAGGCACTCGCGGTAGAAACGGTTGAAACACTCACCGATAACGGTAAAGGGAAACCCGCCCAACCGCCGCATGCGCTGCCGGGTATAGCGCAGGATATTGAGTTGCAGATAGAAAAGCTCCTCGAATTTGAGCCGGAACTGAGCTTTGCGCAACTGCTCGGGCGAGGCCGGGAAGTGTATGTGGTAAAGCGCATCGCTGAGATACTCGACATGAGAACGGGCAATGACCGAGGCCGGGAGTGTCTCGGGCAGGGAGCGGGGTATGACCTTCCACAAGGTGGAGATGATTTTCTGCACGGCCTTGGAATTGAGGAAGTGCGACTTCATCTTCTCGGTCGTAGTATAGTAGGGCTGCAAACCCGCCGCCCCGTCGATATCGACATCGACGGGATCGATTTCGGGGTGGGCAATATTGAGACGGCTGCCAAAGAGCGTGGGGCGCCCGAAGAGAGTGTACTCCACCCCCGGCTTGTAACGCTCCTGTATGTACTTGATGCCCTTGAACCACACCAGCTCTATGGTGCCGGTAGCGTCGGCAAAAAGGGCGGTAAGACGCCGCTTGTGCCCCTCGCCCTGTGCCTCGTAACGCACAATTTTTCCCCGCAGCTGTATGTAGGGCATCGTGCCGTTGATTTCGCGTATGGTGTAGGTATGCGAGCGGTCGATGTATTTATAGGGATAATAGTGCAGGAGGTCTTCGTAGGAGTAGATGCCCAACTCCTTGTTGAAGAGTTCCGCCCGCTTGGGTCCCACCCCGGGAAGGAACTTGATATCGTTTTTCGAAAGTTCACTCATCGGCCTGCAACAGAATTTCGGCCACTGCCAGGTCGCGCGGCGTCGTAATCTTTATGTTGTCGACATCGCCATCGACCAGAGCGACGGCCTGGCCGGCCGCCTCGACGACCGAGGCATCGTCGGTAAAATCGTCTTGATAAGGGCTGGTATAGGCCCGGAGCAGAAGGTCGGAGCGGAAAACCTGTGGGGTCTGCACACTGCGGTAGGCACTGCGCGGCACGGCCACACTGCCGCCTTCGGCATCGACCCGACGCAGCGAATCGACCACCGGAACGGCCGGAACGGCAGCACCAGACCGGGCCGCGGCTGCAAAAAGGTCGGTAATGAGACGAGGCGAAACAAAGGGTCGCACCCCGTCGTGTACGGCAATAAGGGAGACTCCTGCCGGCACCGCCTGCAACCCGTTGTAGACAGAGTGAAAGCGGGTAGCCCCACCCGTCACCACCCGATGCGGAAGGGCAAACGAATACTGCCGACACAACTCCTGCCAAAGCGAGAGATGAGCCTCGGGCAAGACCAGCACGAGACCTATCGCCGCATCGCAGCGATGAAACGCTTCGAGCGTACGCATCAGCACCGGACGCCCGCCGATGGGCAGAAACTGCTTGGGAAGCTCCTTTCCCATGCGCAGCCCCTTGCCGCCGGCCACTATCACGACACACTTCTCCATAACTTGCGCTGTTTTTACTTCTAACAAAAGTAATACAAAAATGCAAATGATAAAAATCTGTCTCCGCCGAATTGTTTCATATCTTTATCAATCAACCGGATACAAAGGGTACATTTTGCGATATTGTTGCAAATTCGCTATTTTTTCGCCGAGACAGAGAGAGGATTTCAAGATAAATCTTTATCTTTGAAAAATTTGGGGTTCGACGTCTGCCCTATCTACCTCGGTGGAAACCGGAAATTAGGGCCGACCCGCACCCCCCGCCACACTGTCAAAAACGAAATAAGAAAATGATACAAAAATACAGACTGACGCTACTCCTTCCGCTGCTCCTCCTGGGAATATCGCACCCCTCGGCAAACGCCCAGGAAATCGACGGCTCCGTACAGAAACACATCGCCATACAGAAACGCAACAATCTCATCAACAAAGACCTGCCCTCCATACTGAGCATCGACGACTCGATAACATACAGCCGCCGGCTCGAACAGGAATACGGCATCGCACCGGCCAGCGAACTCTACGGCGACGTGTGGGTGAACCGCTGGATAAACCCCTACCGCAGCGCAGGCGTGCAGTTGCCCGACACCTTCGCCATCAACGTGGCCAACTACTGCATACCCGTTGTCGGCCGCAAAACTTCGGACTACGGGTTCCGCCGTTACCGCATGCACCGCGGCGTAGACATCAAGCTGGCCATAGGCGACACCGTGCGCGCCGCATTTGCCGGGCAGGTGCGATTTACCAACTACGAACGCCGCGGTTACGGCTACTATGTGGTGATGCGCCATACCAACGGACTGGAAACCATCTACGGACACCTCTCCCGGTTTCTCGTGAAAGAGGGCGACATCGTGAAGGTGGGCGACCCCATAGCCCTCGGCGGCAACACCGGGCGCTCGACGGGTGCGCACCTGCACTTCGAGGTACGGTTTCTCGGCCTTGACCTCAACCCGAACGAGATATTCGACTTCAACGACAACAAGATACACAACGACATCTTCGTATTCCGTTCGGCACCCTACCGGGCCGGCACCGAAACCTACTACGCCAACGGTGTAACCTACTCGGTCTACCGCGTGCGCCGGGGCGACACCCTCACCTCGATTGCCCGCAAATACAGGACATCGATCAATGCCCTCTGCCGGCTGAACAAGATAAGCCCCAAGCGCACCCTGCGCATAGGACAGCCCATTCGCATCAACTGACCTCTGCAAACATATCCCCCCAGACAAACATTCACACCAAATACTCAACCGTATGCAACAGACCATTAAAAAAGTGCTTGTGCTCGGCTCGGGAGCCTTGAAGATAGGCCAAGCCGGAGAGTTCGACTATTCAGGCTCGCAAGCCCTGAAAGCGATGAAAGAGGAGGGCATAAAAACCGTTCTCATCAACCCCAACATCGCCACGATACAAACCTCGGAAGGCATCGCCGACCAAGTCTACTTCCTGCCCATCACCCCCTACTTCGTAGAGGAGATTTTCAAGAAAGAGCAACCCGACGGCATACTGCTCGCCTTCGGCGGACAGACGGCACTCAACTGCGGTACCGAACTTTACAACAAGGGAATACTCAAAAAATACAACGTACAGGTACTGGGCACGTCGGTCGAGGCCATCATGAACACCGAAGACCGCGACCTCTTCGTCAAGAAACTGAACGAAATCGACGTCAAGACCCCGAAAAGCATCGCCGTAGAAAATATGGACGACGCCTTCAAGGCCGCCCGCACCATCGGATTCCCGCTGATTATCCGCTCGGCCTACGCCCTCGGCGGTATGGGCAGCGGCTTCTGCAACAACGAAGAAGAGCTGAAAGCCCTAGCCGAGAACGCCTTCTCCTACTCACCGCAGATTCTCGTCGAGGAGTCGCTCAAAGGGTGGAAAGAGATAGAGTTTGAAGTAATCCGCGACAAAAACAACCACTGCTTCACGGTAGCCAGCATGGAAAACGTCGACCCGCTGGGCATACACACCGGCGAAAGTATCGTAGTGGCCCCCACCTGCTCGCTCGACAACGATGAGCTCACCATGCTGCAAGAACTCTCGCGCAACATCATACGCCACCTCGACATCGTGGGTGAGTGCAACATACAGTATGCCTTCAACTCCGAGACCGACGACTACCGCGTCATCGAAGTCAACGCCCGCCTGAGCCGCTCGTCGGCCCTCGCCTCGAAAGCCACCGGCTATCCTCTCGCCTTCGTCGCCGCCAAACTCGCACTCGGCTACACCCTCGACCAGATAGGCGAAATGGGCACCAGCAACTCGGCCTATGTGGCACCGAGCCTCGACTATCTCATCTGCAAGATTCCCCGCTGGGACCTCACCAAGTTTGTAGGCGTATCGCGCCGCATCGGTTCGAGCATGAAATCGGTGGGCGAAATCATGGCCATCGGCAAGAGCTTCGAAGAAATCATACAGAAAGGCCTGCGCATGATAGGCCAGGGCATGCACGGATTTGTAGGCAACACCGACCTGCAATTCGACAACCTCGACGACGAGCTGGCCAACCCCACCGACATGCGCATCTTTGCCATTGCCGAGGCCTTTGAGCGCGGATACACCATCGACCGCCTCTACGAACTCACCAAGATAGCTCCGTGGTTCCTCGAAAAGCTGCAAAACATCTACAACTTCAAGGTGCGCCTCGAAAGCTACAACCGCATCGAAGACCTGCCCGCCGACGTACTGGCAGAGGCCAAGCGCCTGGGATTCTCCGACTTCCAGATAGCCCGCTTCGTTGAGAACCCCTCGGGCAACCTCGAAACCGAAAGCATACGCGTGCGCAACCTGCGTAAGAAAAACGGCATACTCCCCTCGGTAAAACGCATCAACACCGTCGCCTCGGAACACCCCGACCTTACCAACTACCTCTACCTCACCTACGACGGCAGCGACCATGACATACCCTACTACAAGAACGACCGTTCGGTAGTGGTACTCGGCTCGGGAGCCTACCGCATAGGCAGCTCGGTAGAGTTTGACTGGTGCTCGGTCAACGCCATACAGACGGCCCGCAAGCTGGGGTACAAGTCGATTATGATCAACTACAACCCCGAAACCGTGTCGACCGACTACGACATGTGCGACCGCCTCTACTTCGATGAGCTCTCGTTCGAGCGTGTACTCGACGTCATCGACCTCGAATCGCCCAACGGCGTCATCGTCTCGGTAGGCGGCCAGATACCCAACAACCTGGCCATGAAACTGCACCGCCAGCAGGTGCCCATTCTCGGCACCTCGCCCGTGTCGATAGACCGCGCCGAAAACCGCAACAAGTTCTCGCTCATGCTCGACCAACTCGGCATCGACCAGCCGGCCTGGAAGGAGCTTACCTCGATGGACGACATCAAGGCCTTCGTCGAGAAAGTAGGATTCCCCGTGTTGGTGCGTCCCTCCTATGTACTGTCGGGAGCTGCCATGAACGTGTGTCACGACATGGAAGGGCTGAAAGAGTTCCTCGCCCTGGCGGCCCATGTATCGAAAGAATATCCGGTGGTGGTGTCGAAATTCATGCAGGACACCAAAGAGATAGAGTTCGACGCCGTGGCACAGAACGGCGAAGTGGTCGAATATGCCATCTCGGAACACATCGAATTTGCCGGTGTACACTCGGGCGACGCCACTCTCGTGTTCCCCGCACAGAAAATCTATTTCGAGACCGCCCGCCGCATCAAGAAAATCAGCCGGCAGATTGCCAAGGAGCTGAACATCTGCGGACCCTTCAACATACAATACCTGGCCAAGAACAACGATGTGAAGGTTATCGAGTGTAACCTGCGCGCCTCACGCAGCTTCCCCTTCGTGTCGAAGGTGCTGAAACGCAACTTCATCGAGACGGCCACCCGCATCATGCTCAACGCCCCCTACACGCAGCCCGACAAGTCGGCCTTCGACGTCGACTGCATCGGTGTGAAGGCCTCACAATTCTCCTTTGCCCGTCTGCAAAACGCCGACCCCATACTGGGTGTCGACATGGCATCGACCGGCGAGGTAGGCTGCATCGGCGACGACTTCAACGAAGCACTGCTCACCGCCATGCTGGCCGTAGGCTATGAGATACCGAAGAAAAACGTCATGGTATCGTCGGGTTCGGCCCGCTCCAAAGTCGACCTGCTCGACGGCTGCCGCATGCTCCACGAAAAAGGATTCCAGATTTACGCCACGGCCGGCACCCGCAAGTTCCTGGTCGAAAACGGCATCGACAACGCCATCGAGGTATCCTGGCCCGACGAGCACCGCGACAACAACGTGATGGACATGATTGCCCGCCACGACTTCGACCTCATCATCAACGTGCCCAAGAACTATACCAAGCACGAGATGACCAACGGTTACAAGATACGCCGCGCGGCTGTCGACCACAACATTCCGCTCATCACCAACGCCCGTCTGGCCGGAGCCTTCATCGAAGCCTTCTGCACCATCGGGAAAGAAGATATACCCATCAAGAGCTGGAAAGAGTATAAATAGACAGAAAAAGTAGAAATAAAACACCCGGCATGGCCGGAAGACAACAGAGGGAGGAGCCGACAACCGTCGGTGTCCTCCCTCCTCTTTTTACTGTCTGCCTTTTGCAGGAAAAGAAGATAACTCCCACGTGAACGGACATACGACACACATACAGCCGCAACGCAAGGGTTGGCCCCGGGACAACGGCCACCCGACACGCCTCTGACAGCTCTTTCACTTTATTTAATCATCAGGCAACAGAGCGGCATTTATATCCTTATATATTACTAAAAATATTGATTCATTCAGAATTTTGACTATCTTTATTGCAAACTTTAATCTAATACGATATGGAAACCCTCTTGTTCTGGATAGTACCGGCGGCATCGATACTGGCCCTGCTGCTGGCATGGTATTTTTTCAGGCAAATGATGCGTGAAAGCGAAGGCACCGAGACCATGCGGGAAATCGCCTCGTTTGTGCGCACCGGCGCAATGTCGTACCTGAAACAGCAATACAAGGTCGTAGGCCTCGTATTCCTTGCACTGGTTGTCTTCTTCTCCATCATGGCCTATGGCTTCAACCTGCAAAACCACTGGGTGCCGGTAGCCTTCCTCACCGGCGGATTCTTCTCGGGGCTGGCCGGCTTTCTCGGTATGAAAACCGCCACCTATGCTTCGGCCCGAACGGCCAACGCCACACGCCACTCCCTCAACCGGGGGCTGCGCATCGCCTTCCGCAGCGGAGCCGTCATGGGGCTGGTTGTCGTAGGCCTGGGGCTGCTCGACATATCGTTCTGGTACCTGCTGCTCGACTACTTCATACCCGACGACCCTGCCAACGCCACCTCTAAACTATGTATCATCACCACCACGATGCTCACCTTCGGCATGGGAGCCTCGACCCAGGCACTCTTTGCCCGCGTGGGCGGCGGCATCTACACCAAAGCCGCCGACGTAGGCGCCGACCTCGTGGGTAAGGTCGAAGCCGGCATACCCGAAGACGACCCGAGAAACCCCGCCACCATTGCCGACAATGTAGGCGACAACGTGGGCGACGTGGCCGGCATGGGCGCCGACCTCTACGAGTCGTACTGCGGCTCGATACTCGCCACCTCGGCCCTCGGAGCCGCCGCCTACATAGGCAGCGGCGACAGCACCATGCAGTACAAGGCCGTCATCGCGCCGATGCTCATCGCCGCCATGGGCATCGTACTCTCAATTATCGGCATATTTGCCGTGCGCACCCGCGACGACGCCCGCCTCAAAGACCTACTCCACTCCCTCGCCGGGGGCACCAACCTGAGCTCGATACTCATTATCGCCGCCACCTTCTTTATCATGTGGATACTCCAACTGGAAAACTGGTTCTACATAGGCTGTGCCGTCGTGATAGGACTGCTGGTGGGGGTGGTCATCGGACGCGCGACCGAGTATTACACCTCACAATCCTACCGGCCCACCCAGCGGCTGGCCGAAAGCGGAAAAACCGGGCCGGCCACCGTCATCATATCGGGACTGGGACTGGGCATGATATCGACCACCATACCCGTGCTGGCTGTCGTGTGCGGTATCATACTCTCCTATTGGTTTGCCGCGGGGTTTGACATGGCCAACGTGTCGATGGGCCTCTACGGTATAGGCATCGCCGCCGTAGGCATGCTCTCGACACTGGGCATCACCCTGGCCACCGACGCCTACGGCCCTATTGCCGACAACGCTGGCGGAAACGCCGAGATGAGCAACCTCGGAAGCGAAGTGCGTGCCCGCACCGACGCCCTCGACTCACTGGGCAACACAACAGCCGCCACGGGCAAAGGCTTTGCCATAGGCTCGGCAGCCCTCACGGGCCTGGCCCTGCTGGCCTCCTACATCGAAGAGATACGCATCGGTCTCACCCGTCTGGGGCAGGACACGCTCCATGTCGGCGGGCAGGCCGTCGATGTACACACCGCCTCATTCACCGACTTCATGTATCACTACGACATCACGCTGATGAACCCCAAGGTACTCTCGGGCATCTTCATCGGCGCGATGATGGCCTTCCTCTTCTGCGGCCTCACCATGAATGCCGTGGGACGCGCCGCCGCCCACATGGTCGAGGAGGTACGGCGCCAGTTCCGCGAAATCAAGGGCATACTCACCGGCGAAGCCCGGCCCGACTATGCCCGCTGCGTCGAAATATCGACCAAAGGTGCCCAACGCGAAATGGTATTCCCCTCGCTGCTCGCCATCGTTGCCCCCATCGTTACGGGGCTCATCTTCGGCGTTCCGGGTGTCGTAGGACTGCTGGTAGGTGGTCTCGGCGCCGGTTTCGTGCTGGCCATCTTCATGGCCAACGCCGGAGGAGCCTGGGACAATGCCAAGAAATACACCGAAGAGGGACATTTCGGAGGTAAAGGCAGCGAGACACACCGGGCCACCATCGTGGGCGACACCGTGGGCGACCCCTTCAAAGACACCTCGGGGCCGAGCCTCAATATCCTCATCAAACTCATGAGTATGGTAGCCATCGTCATGGCCGGCCTCACAGTAGCATGGAGCCTCTTCTGAAAGATTATCGAAAACCCTTGTTCGGAATGCGATGGTCAAGGTCGCGTTCCTGATCGTCAGCGCCTATCGGTCGATATTCCTGTTGGTATTAAAGATGGTCAGCAGCTACGCCTTTCAGGATATGGTGA
>ERZ824600.1829-NODE-1829-length-24455-cov-35.492336_pt1 | contig 24455 bp, 24 predicted proteins | sample MGYA00519933_ERZ824600 | MGnify/ENA primary metagenome ERZ824600 (study PRJEB31778, sample SAMEA3449178) | human gut metagenome | biome: human gut; feature: human-associated habitat; material: faeces | place: United Kingdom | collected 2010/2012 ... | reverse complement strand
AGGAGCAGAAGCGCGCCATGAGCCAATGGTGGATAAGCGCCCTTGCGGCCTTCGCGGCTATATCTATAGTTGTGGCGGTAATTGTGGTAAGCAGGTTTGCAAGAATGATGAAGATGAAATAACGTTTTTGCCGCTGTGGAGGCCTGTTCCTCTATGGCGGCTTTTCTTTTTCAACGTTTCCCGAACGAAATATGCGTTGTTTGCTGCTGCGGTGTATGCCGCATTATGCTCCTCTCCTTTTGCAAATCAAATCAGAGTTTATGACAGCTTACCGTCTGATTTTTCATAAAGAAATAAATGCTCAACCAATATGGATGAGTGAATTCCATTACCCTTAAAAGAACGCATGACGGAGTATGAAACCCGTCTGCCAAGCGCTGTGAAAGCCGTATGGTTTCACGGCGCTTTTTGTTTGCATCCGGTTCCACGGCGCGCCCGCTCACCTCCGTTTTCTCTTGATTTCCCGCATGAAAATCAAGCTTTTACGGAGGTATATATGAAAACAGTAAATCTCAGGGATTTCTATCAATCCATTTATGACCACGATTGCCTATACGAAGTGCCGGACGAGGTAGCAGAACTGCTTATCCTGTATAAGCGGCGAGAAGAAGCTCATCGCAGGCTGACATATAAGTACAGGGCATATTTTTCTCTCAACTGCTGTGACGGCATTGAGAATGAAGCAGTACATAATTCACCATCTGCCGAGGAGATCTTTTTTCGAAATGCAGACAATGCTGAACTGTGTGCAGCTCTGCAAAGGCTTACGGATAAGCAGCTTAGAAGGCTATATGCGAGGTGCTTTCTCAATATGAAATACACCGACATAGCCAAACGGGAAAATGTGAATGAAAGCACAATCAGATGTTCTATTCAATCGGCATTATCCAAGCTTGAAAAATCAATGAAAGAGTTTTAAGAACGTGGGACCGATTTTCCCGGTTTTTGTTCACGGTTATTGAGAGGGATGTTTTTTCTCTCGACTGAACGTTGACAACTTCATATCCGACAGCTTAGATACTGAGCTTTCCATGCAGCGAGCAGTGCGGCGCATACGCGAAGACTGCCTGCGGGGCAACCTGTAAAAAGGATGACATCCAAGGCAGGAGCGAGAATATTCCCGCCGTAATCCCTTTGTAGCGTGAGGAGAATGCCAAGACCTGCATAGAAAATAATGAGACTTCCGCACAGTCGAGGTTAAGTCCCAGAGTGCGGCTCTGTCGTTGGCAGGGTGGTGAAAATCCAATGCGTCCCAACGCGTGGGACGGTCTAAGCTCTCGCCCAAAACACATCGGGGAGCAGCGGCGAATAGATGTGTGATTGTATGGAAGAAAAACGGAGGTGGGCGGCGGTCAGTTCCGCGTGTCCGGAGGCAAAATTGGTCGCCGCCCTTCTGTTTTTGACACAGCATTCTTTATGGAATCATTTAAATTCGCACATTTGCGCCATAGCGAATCTGTCTGTATGCTAAATACAGCAGGTGCTTTGCTATGGCAATTTTCATATGGAGAGGAGGAATAAGATGGAGCAGCCGTCAAGGAGCATCTGTGAAAAGCGAACTTATACCGTCGAGGAGGTCGCCATGCTGTTAGGAATCAGCCGTACCTCCGCTTATGAGTTTGTCAAGAAGGGCGAGGTAAAGTTCGTAAAAATCGGCGCTTCAATACGAATATCGAAGAAGTCCTTTGATGAATGGCTGGATCAGCAAAACATTTAGCAAAGGAGAAAAACAATGGCATCTATTAAAAAAAGAAGAGGGACGTTCTCCGTCGTATATACCTACGAAAATGAGAACGGAGAAAAAAAGCAGCGTTGGGAAACCTTCAAGACCTACGCGGAGGCGCATAAGCGGCGTGCTGAAATCGAGTACAAGCAGAACGAGGGTACATTCCTGCCTCCGAATAAGCAGACTGTAGAGGAGATCATGAAGGATTATGTGGCGCTGTATGGTGAGAAAACATGGTCGTATTCTACCTTCAATTCCAACTGCGCTCTGATTGCGAACTATATCGTTCCCATCATCGGTGATAGGGAGATGAAGGAGATCACGCCGAGAGAAGCGGACAAGTACATCAAGACGCTGCAAAGGACACAGCCCGTTGAGGTTGGCGGCAGGCGAAGAAAGACGGAATACATGACTCCGGCGAACATTGAAAAGGTTGTAAAGTTGCTCAGATCCGCTTTCAAACAGGCGGTGCGCTGGGAAGTCATCGCGCGCAATCCGTTTGATTTTGTAACGCTCCCAAAGGTTGAAAGGAAACCGAGGGAAATCTGGACGGCGGAAATCATTCGCAAGGCGCTGGACAGCTGCAAGGACGCAAAGCTGTTTGTGGCTATGAATCTCGCGTTTGCCTGCTCCTTGCGAGTGGGCGAAATCCTGGGTCTGACATGGGATAATGTCAATATAAGCGATGAGGATATCGCAAAGGATAACGCCTCTGTATATGTCGATAGAGAGCTTTTCAGAGCGTCAAAGGAGGTGATGGACACGCTCGGCAATCGGGATATCCTGTTTGTGTTTCCGCCCGTGATGGGCTGCCCCAAGACAAGGCTGATACTTAAAACGCCTAAGACCGCTACCAGCGTCAGACGCGTATGGCTTCCGAAAACCCTTGCCTATATTCTGCGGGAATGGCGTGATACACAGCAAAAGCAAAAAGAGTTTCTCGGAGATGAGTATTTCGACTATAACCTTGTGGTTGCGCATGGCAATGGACGCCCTTGTGACTGCAAAATCATTGAAAAGGGCTTCAATCGCTTAAAGGAGGAGGCCGGACTGCCAAACGTTGTGTTCCACTCGTTGCGCCATTCAAGCACGACTTACAAGCTGAAGCTCAATCACGGCGATATCAAGGCGACGCAGGGGGATACGGGGCATGCGCAAGCGGATATGGTAACAAAGGTTTACGCGCATATTCTGGACGAGGATCGAAAAGTAAATGCGCAGAAGTTTGAATCCGCGTTCTACGCCAATCCGGATTTGCGCGATGTAAAACCCCCTGCGGAACAAAAGGCAGCCATTGATCTCGGCGCGCTCATCGAGCAGCTGAAACAATCGCCGGAGCTTGCTCAAGCACTTGCGGGATTGATTGTTGGATAAGGTTTGCTAATCTCAAATTAGCAAGATGAGCAAAATTTGGTGCCAAGTCACGAAAACCGACCTAACGCCAATTAGCAAATTTCGAGAGGGGAAAGAAAAATAAAGATAAGCAGCAATAAGAAGCAAAGCAGCTTCCGGGCAAAGGAAAAGCCCGAAAAAAGTTAGATTTTATCGGGCTTTTTGGCGTCCCCGGCGCGGCTCGAACGCGCGGCCTTTCGCTTAGGAGGCGAACGCTCTATCCTGCTGAGCTACGGAGACAGATATGGATTTTTCAAGGATTGCAGCCCATTAGGTGTTAGGTCACCTCACGCTTAGGAGGCGGACGCTCTATCCTGCTGAGCTACGGAAACTCGTGTGGGGTTTTCAACATTTCCAGCGGATTTGGCGCTTGGCCGCCGTCCAATCAGGAGGCGATCGCCCTATCCTGCTGCGCTATCGGTGCATAGCATTTGGTTGTATGCATACCGCTCAAATGAATAGGCCTTTCGTTTAGAGGACCCCGCTGAGCATAGTCGGTTTTGCTGCGCTATCGGCAGGCGCGCTTGCACCCTTGATCGTTCGCCAAACCGTCCACGGAGTGAACAACCGACGAAAATGCGTCAATGCCGGAGCACTGCCGCCGCATTTCATGATTATATGGGCGTACCGTCCATTTGTCAAGACCGGCGCACTGCAGAGCAAAACGCCTATGCCTGAGAGTCGGTCTGCCGCAACGGGAGGAGGACGGTCGAGCGGACGTAGGCTGCCACAAGTTCGGCGGCCAGATCGCGTTCCGCACCATAGGTGCTGCCGTGCGGTGAGTTCTGAAGCGTATGCTCGGTCAGGTCGACTTGACGCAGACCGTTTCGCAGCAGCCGTCTGCTCGAAGCCGAGACCTTGTTGTCATACTTCGCCCAGAGCGCAAAGACGGGGCAGCCAATGCGCGGCAGGCGGGCGCGCAGCCGAAGGATCAACCGCTGCAGATCGCAGAGCTTCCGCGTGCAGAAACCGCTGTACATCTGCGCATAGGGCGCGAGCTCGCGGGTACGGGCCTTGTCGCGTTCACTGTAGGCGATATAGGGGAACAACGGGCTCAGGAGCCGACCGAGACGCAGATATGTTTTCATTCGAATGGGCGCGCTGATGAGCACGAGCGCAGCCGTTTCCCGCTTTGCAGCGATATGTCCGGCCAGAATGCCTCCGAGCGACAGCCCGATGGGGACGATCTTCGTGCAGCCCGCGGCCCGGAGCCGGTCGTAAGCAGCGAAGGCCGCGTGAAGCCATTGCGCGCCGGTCGAGCGGTCGAGCGCACGAATGGTTTCTCCGTGGCCCGGAAGCAGCGGCGCATACACCGTGCAGCCCTCGCGCGCCAGCGCTTCTGCCACGAGCCGGACGTTGGCGGGCGTGCCGCCGATGCCGTGCAGCACGAGACAGCCGACCTCGCCGCCCTGATGAAAATACGGCGCGGCGACGGCGTCAAACGGCGGATGCTCATCGAGCATCGCACGGTTCGGTTCATAGCCGAAAATCTTCATCACGCTCACATCGCTCCTGCCGAGCGGGTCACAGCAGTTTCTTTGTCTGCCGGTATACGTCGCCCGAGCCGACGGCGACGACCAAATCGCCCGGCACACCGTGTTCGTCGAGCCAAGCGCGGATATTCTCAAATGTACCGAGATACACGGCGTTGCCGCCGGAAGCGTTGATCCCCGCTACCATGTCGCGCGCATGAACAAGCCCTGTGTCCTTTTCGCGGCCGGGATAGATGTCCGGAACAAGCACGGCGTCCGCGTCTGCAAAACAGGTCACGTTCTCGCAGAAGAGCGTTTTTGCGCGCGTGTAGCTGTTGCACTGGAACACGCAGTAGAGATGTTCGTGCGGCACGCGGGAAGCCGCATCGAGCGTTGCGCGGATCTCATTCGGATGATGGCCGTAGTCGTGGAAGTACCGCACGCCGTTGCGCTCGCCGTAGTACTCAAAGCGTCGCTTTGTGTTGGAGAACGCATACATGGCCTCGGCATATGCGGCAAAGGGAATGCCGAATGTTTCCGCGACCACATAGGCGCCGAGTGCATTCAAAACATTGTGCAGGCCGGGGACCGTCAGAGAGACGTCGCCGACGGCATCGCCGTTTTTCGTGATCGTAAAGGACGGGAAGCCGTTTTCATCAAAGCGGACGTTTTCTGCGCGGTAGTCGCCGCTGTGCAGACCGTAGCTTTTGACCGTGTGTTTGGACTCCGCAGCGAGCGCGGCAACGCGGGGATCGTCCGTGCAGGCGATAAACAGGCCGTTTTCCGGCAGATGATCTAAAAACTTGCGGAACGCCAGCACGATGTGGTCGATATCCTTGTAGTAATCCAGATGATCGTCGTCGATGTTATTGATGAGCGCGACCGTCGGCGCAAGCGTCAGAAAACTCTCCACATATTCGCAGGCTTCCGTAATGAAGGTGCCGTCGTGTCCCACGCGAACGCCGCCCTGCAAAAAGTCCACGAAACCGCCGACATGGATCGTAGCGTCCTTGTGCGCGGCCTCATTGATGCGCGCGAGCATGGAGGTGATGGTCGTTTTTCCGTGGCAGCCGGCAATGGCGACAACGGACGGGAACCGCTCCGAGATCTCGCCGAGCGCAGCGCTGCGTTCCAGCTCCGGAATGCCGAGCTCTTTGGCAAGCAGACGCTCGGGGTTATCCGGCTTGATCGCCGCGCTGTAGATCACAAGATCCGCGTCCCGCAGATATTCGCCCGTATGCCCGATCGAATAGGGGATCCCGGCGGCGTCGAGTGCGTCGGTAAACTGCGTCCGCTCGCGGTCGCTGCCGGAAACCCTGTGTCCCTGCGATTGCAGGATCAGCGCAAGGCCGTTCATGCTGCACCCGCCGATGCCGATGAGATGGATTCTTTTTGCGTGATCGATCTGTGCCATTACCGTTCCTCACTTTATCATCTTCATAACATCTTATTATACGCCGTATCCACGCTCTGTGCAACAAAATTCCGGGTTCGCGGGATCAGGCCGGCTTGCGCTCCAAGGCAATACAGAGCGTTTCCTCGCCGTCGTAATAGAGATGGAGCCGCAGCGCTTCGGCAGCGTCGGAGGCGGAACGCCCCTCTCCGCCGCATTCCTCGATCAACGCGCGCCACCTGCGGCGCGTCGTGTCCGGAACCTCGCCGTAAGGATCCAGCGCGTCGAGCGCAGTGCCAAACACACTCTGCGCAAGTCGGAGCGTTTCCGCGAGCGACGACGCATACCGATCCAACAGAGCCTGCTCGATGAGACTGGGCGATTTCGCCGTGACCGGCTTTTCCGGGAGTGAAAAGGAAAGCGTAAGGCCGGAGACGCGTTCGCCGCGCAGGGAGGGGGCCATCGTGCATTGCCGCTCCATGTCGGCGTCAAAGAGCGCATAATCGCCGTCGTCCGATGTCTGCAGCGTAAACCCGGCCTCGGAAAATGCGCCGAAAAAATCGGATGCAAGCCGCCCGTCCGTGCTGAGCGTCTGCGCGGGTACGGGCGCGGGAAGGGCAGACGGAACAGCTGATGTGGAAAGCGCCGAAGCGTCTGCGCCGGACTGCTCCGCGTTTTTAGCATACAAATACAGCCCTGCAATACAGCAGAGCATCAAAAAGCCAAATCCCAGATTTTGCAGCAGACGAAGAGCCGGTTTCATGGGAAAAGTATATCACAATTCGAGAAGGATGGGGATATGATTACTGCTTTTGGCGCGTTTTGACGAAAAACAGAGACGCCGCCTTGAACCGCTACGCGTCTCTGCCGCCGCGCTTTCTGAGAAAATCGCCTTCACCGGCACATGGCGCACCCGCGACCCGTACGATGCTGCGCGGACAGTTCACGCCGTCAATGGGGTCGCCCGATTCGTTCCGCATGGAGGTGATGCGGAAGGGACGGCCGGGGGTTCCGGGCGAGAGCAGCTCCAGGGTCTCGCCGACATAAAAGCGGTTTTTTGCCTCAACAGTGCAGTAACCGTCTGCCTCCGTGCCGCCGACGACGCGTCCGACATAGCGGCAGCTGCTCTGATATGCACCGTCCCATGCCTCTCCGCGCACGGGGCCTTCATAAAAACCGGTGCAGTAGGGACGGTGACTGACGGCGTCCAGCTCCGCATCGATCGCATCCTGCGCCGCCGTGCCGTCGATCGCCATGCGGTATGCGTTCGTCACGCCCGCGATATAAAACTCGGATTTCATTCGACCCTCGAGCTTGAACGAGCACACGCCCGCCTCCGACAATGCGCCGAGCAGATGCGAAGCGTTCAGGTCAAACGAGCTGAGAATATAGCTGCCGTCCTTTGTTTCTGCAATGTCATAGTATTCATTCGGCCGCTTTTCCTCCTGCAAGCGATAGCTCCAGCGGCAGGATTGTGCGCAGGCGCCGCGGTTGCCGCTGCGATCCGCAAGAAACGCGCTGAGCAGACAGCGGCCGGAGTACGCCATGCACATTGCGCCGTGGACGAACGCCTCAAGTTCCAGCTCCGGCGGCGTATTCGTGCGAAGGAGACGGATCTCCGAAAGCGAAAGCTCCCGCGCCAGCACGACCCGCTTCGCGCCGAGCGCATAGTAGACGGAGGCCGCGCGGTCATTCATGCAGTTTGCCTGCGTACTGACGTGCAGATCGAGCGCCGGACAGGCTTCGTGCATGGCCGCGATTGCGCCAAGGTCGGATACGATCGCAGCGTCTGCGCCGAGCGCATGCAGTTCCCGCGCATAGGATGCAAGCAGCCGCGTCTCACTGCTTTTGACAAAAGAGTTCACCGTCACATACAGACGTCTCCCGGCACGGTGTGCGATATCCGCCGCCTCGTGCAGCGTGTCGAGCGTGAAGCCTGCGCTCGCCGCGCGCAGCTGAAGCATGGGGCCGCCGGCATAGACTGCGTCCGCGCCGAAGCGCAGCGCGGCGCGAAGTCCCGCGAGATCCCCTGCGGGCGCGAGAAGCTCCGGTTTCCTGTTCCGTGTCATGCGATGACCCTCCTATTGCAGTTCGCGAAAATAAAGCCCCGCCGTTCGCCGGAAAGCGGGCGCGTTCCCGGAAAGAAACGCCCGGTAGACGGACGCTGCTTCCTCTCGCGTCTCGACCGTGAAGCGGAACACATGAAAATCCACGGGCGCAATGCGTTTGTCGCCAAGGTACAGCGGAACGCTGTTCAAAAGCTCTGCATACTGCCTGCCGCGGCAGAGCAGTGTGAAGCGCTCGCTGCGCTCGTCGATCAAAACGTTTTTGCCCGTGCAGCGTCCGCAGCCGTCCTTTCCGCGCGCGGGGCAGGCACGCATCCGCATCAGAGGCAAATACCCGTAGACGAGCAGGCCGCGGGGAAGCGTACCGGTCAGCGCGCCGAGCCGCTGCATCGACAGTTCAAAGGATACCGTGACGTCTGCAAGACCCAGTTTGCGGTAACGATCAAGCGCCGTGCTGTTCAAAACGTTCAGTCCCGCGCCGCCGTAGATCGTAAAGCCGAATTCCCGGCCGAGACGGATCGCCCCGAGCTCCTCCGCCGTTACGGCGGTAAGCCCGCCGGATTTCAGCCGGGTCAGCATCGCACGAAGCCGGTCCATCCCCTCCGGAAAGCATACCGCGGGGATCTCCGCAGCGAGACGGCCGCCGAAACGCGCGATGAGACCGGGGTTTTCGTCGATCTCCGCTGCAGGAAGAATGATCTGTTCCGCTTCGGGCGCATCGAAAATCTGCGCCGCCGTTTCAAAGCGCAGGCGAATGCCGGGCACGTCGCGCGGGACATGCAGCGGCAGCGCCGCCGGACAATACCCCGTGTTTTCATAGGGAACACGCCTGCGGCGCAGCGCGCCGAGCTGTAAAAGCGCATCCCTGCGCATCCCTTTTTGCACGGAAACGGGAAGGGAAAGCCCATCGTCGAGCGTGACGCGGCATTGCGTGACGCGATAGGGCGTACCGCCGGTCTGCATGAGATTTTTTTCAACGGTCTCCCGCGTGAGTGCGACCGTCTTTGCGGGTTCGGGCGCGGGGCCGGAAAGCACGGCCGTGTGCTCGCCGTCCGAGACCTCGATCGACGCGGGCCTGCCGGAACATGCCGTAAAGCGTACCGCGACGGGAATGGTCTGCGGCTCCTTTTCACACAGCGCGGCAAGCGCAGGCAGCACGGACGAGGCGGCCTGTACGTCTTCTTTTCTGCGAACGCCGAACATATCGCTCGTGCGGCAGCCCGTGAGGTAGCCGTCGGTAAAGCCGCTGCGGGAAAACACGGCGCGGAGTGCGGAAAGCTCCGGCGTTTCGCCCCGCCGCGCAGCGCAGCAGGCGGAAACGGCGGCAGCAACATATTCCGGGCGTTTCATGCGGCCCTCGATCTTGAGTGATGTCACGCCCGCGTCCTCCAGCGCAGGGATCTGCTCGATTGCGCTCATATCCTTGAGCGAGAGCGCGTATTCTTTTCCGTTCAGACGAAAATTCAGCCGGCACGGCTGCGCGCAAAGACCCCGATTGCCGCTGCGCGTACCGATCATGGAAGAGAGGTAGCACATGCCGGAAACACACATGCAAAGTGCGCCGTGGACAAAGCACTCGAGCTCTATGCCGGTCGTTTCACGGATGGCGCGGATCTCGGAAATCGACAACTCGCGCGCAAGCACGGCCTGCGCATAGCCGAGTTCTTCCGCCATGGCGGCGCCTTCCGCGTTATGGATGCACATTTGTGTCGATGCAAAGCGCCGAAGCGACGGATAGCGTTCCGCAGCGATCTTTGCCACGGCCAGATCCTGCACGATCACAGCATCCGCACCCGAAGCGGCGATCTCATCGAGCGTTTCGATGAGCGAGGGAAGCTCATCGTCCGCGACGAGCGTGTTCAGCGTGACATAAACGCGCACGCCGCGCTCGTGGCAGTATGCAACGGCGTCTTCCAGCGTGTCGTTTTCGAAGTTTTCCGCATTGCGCCTTGCGTTGAACCCTTTTGCGCCGAGATACACCGCGTCCGCACCGCAGCGGACGGCGGCGAGCAGCTGCGCATGGCCCCCCACGGGTGCGAGGATCTCGATCGGAGCTTTTCGTGACGTTTGCTCTTTCATAACGTCAGTCGCGGTTTGCGGCGGAGCGCTCCATGCAGCGCTGCTGCGCGGCGCGGCTCTCTTCAAACAACAGGCGAAACATCCGTTCAAGACCCGCGCGATCCGCCTCGACGACCTCTGCGGTCATCGCGTCCACGATGGCCTGTTCGCGCGCCGCATCGCAGATCGGCAGCCCCTGATCCATTTTGACGGCAGCGATCCGCTTTCCGACCTCGAGCCGTTCCAGATACAGCGCACGCATTTCGCGATTGATGCGATCCATTTCGCGTCGAAGCGGCAAAAGTTCCGTGTTTTCCATTGCAGTTCTCCTTTGATCGTTGTTCCGGGCCGGTCATTGCCAGCTTTTTTCGATGCGGACGCAGGTTTTTCCCTTGCGGCTTTCACCGGCAAGAGCGAGGATACGGAACCTTCCGTAGCCGCGGACGGACACGAGATCGCCCGCAGCGCCGGCGTCGCTTGCGTTCGCCTGCAAACCGTTTTTGAACACGCGGCCTTCAAGAAACAGCCGCTGCGCTTTTTCACGCGGGAGACGGCAGGCGCGCGCGACGAGCGCGTCAAGGCGCAGACGCATGACCTGCACGGTCTCTTCATACAACTGCGGCATACAGACCTGCGCGGGCGGATCCGTGCGTTCTGCGGTCACGCTGGTACAGCGCACGGTCTGAAGCTCCGCGAGGATCAGCGCCGCGGCTGGTTCTGTGCAAAAGATATATGCGCCGTCCGCATCCGGCAGAATGTCGCCGATCGAATCGCGTTCCAGACCCAAATGCAGCAGCGCGCCAAGGAAATCCCGATGCGAAAGCGCTTCCGAAAACCGTGCGCTTTTCGGTCGGATGCGAAGGCAGACGATGGGAAAGGGGATGTCCGCGTCCCGTTCCGTGTCGGGCCGGAAGCACGCCATCTGTCGTTCGCAGTCCGGAATGCCGCCAAAACATGCCGCAGAGACACCGGCGAGCGTTCGACGCATCGAGAGCAGCAGCGCCCGCTCCTGCTCCGACAAAAAGGGCGAAAAGACGGGAATGCCATGCCGATATGCCCGCTCCGCAAGATCAAGAAATTTGTTTTTCAGGCGTTCTTCCTCGGCGGTCATTGCGCCTTACCCTGCCGAACACCCAGCATTGTGAGCGAAATGCGCTTTCTTTTCGTATCCACGTCCAGAACCTTGACGCGAACAAGGTCGCCCACGCGCAGGACCTCCGAGGGATGCCTGATAAATTTTTTAGTAATGCGCGAAATATGGACAAGCCCGTCCTGGTGTACGCCGAGATCGACAAACACACCGAAATCGACGACGTTTCGCACCGTACCCTCCAGTTCCATGCCGGGCTTCAGGTCGGAGAGTTCCTTGAGATCGGCGCGGAGGGCAATGTTCCGGATCTCCTCGCGTGGGTCGCGCCCCGGCTTTTTCAGCTCGGTCACGATGTCCGTGAGCGTCGGGATACCGAGTCCCAGCGCAGAAGCGAGAGCGCTCTTTCCGATGGATTTGACACGCGCATCCAGCTCTGGCATACCGTCGCCGCGCAGATCGGCCTCCGAAAAGCCGCAGCGAGCCAGCAGCGTGCGCGCCGCGGCATAGGATTCCGGATGCACGCCGGTGTTATCGAGCGGTTCCTTGCCGCCGGGAACGCGAAGAAAGCCCGCCGCCTGCTCGAATGCTTTTTTCCCGAGCTTCGGCACGTCCAGCAGCGCCTTTCTCGATGCAAAGGAGCCGTGTTCCTCGCGATAAGCGACGATATTCTTTGCAAGCGCAGGTCCGACGCCGGAGACATAGGACAGCAGCGATACGCTTGCGGTGTTCACATCCACGCCGACGGCATTGACGCAGTCCTCGACCACGCCAGAGAGCGCTTCTCCGAGTCGCTTTTGCGGCATGTCGTGCTGGTACTGCCCGACGCCGATGGCTTTCGGGTCGATCTTGACAAGCTCCGCAAGCGGATCCTGCAAGCGTCTTGCAATGGAAACCGCGCTGCGCAGGGACGCATCATACTGCGGGAATTCCTCCGCACCAAGTTTAGAGGCGGAGTACACCGAGGCGCCCGCCTCGGACACGACGGCATATTCGACCTTCCCGGCATAGTCTTTTAACATGTCCGCGATGAAGATCTCGGATTCCTTGCCCGCCGTGCCGTTTCCGACGGCGATGGCGGTGACTCGATGCTTTTCGATAAGCCCGGCAAGCGTCTTTTTCGCTTCCGCAGTCTTGTTCTGCGGCGGTGTCGGATACACGACCGTCACATCCAGCACCTTGCCCGTCTCATCCACGACGGCGATCTTGCAGCCCGTGCGGTATGCGGGGTCAAAGCCCATCACAACGCGGTTTTTGAGCGGCGGCTGCATGAGCAGCGGGCGAAGATTCAGTTTGAAAACGGAGATCGCCTGTTCTGCCGCCGCGTCGAAGGCGTGGGCGCGCAGTTCGTTTTCAAGCGACGGATAGATGCGCCGCTTGAGCGCGTCGCGACCCGCTTCCAGTACAAAATCCCCGGCCTTTGTTCCGGGCGCCGTCACAGTCTTCTGCCGCACGGCCGTAAGACATGCTTCAGGATCGGTTTCGAGCGCCGCTTTCAGCACGCCCTCCTTTTCGCCGCGGCAGATGGCGAGCAGACGGTGCGGCGCGATCTCGCGGAGTTTTTCTGCGTGGTCGTAGTACATGGAGTAGGTGCCGTCCTCCGTGTGCTCGGACGTCGAATGCAGCACGCCGGTTCGTTCCATGAGCAGACGCACGGAGCCGCGCACGCGCGCGTTGTCCGCGATCCGTTCCGCGAGGATGTCCGATGCGCCCTGAAGCGCTTCTTTTACGTCCGCGACACCCGATGCGGCATTGACATACGCTGCTGCAAGCTGCGCGGGATCGTCTGCGGCGCGCTGCTCCGCAAGACGGTCCGCAAGCGGCTCCAGTCCCTTCGCCTTTGCGATGGAGGCGCGGGTGTTGCGCTTCTTCTTGTAGGGAAGGTACAGATCTTCAAGCGCGGACAGCGTTGCGGCGTTTTGGATCGCCGCACGCAGTTCCTCCGTCATCGCGCCCTGTGAATCGATGGAGGCTTCGATCTCGCCGCGCCGTTTTTCAAGATTGCGCAGGGAGCTCAGCTTGTCCGAAATATCACGCAGCTGCGTATCGTCGAGCGAACCCGTGACTTCTTTGCGGTAGCGGGCGATGAAGGGGACGGTGTTGCCCTCGTCCATGAGCCGGACGGCGGCGTTCACCTGTGCCTGCGGGATGGAAAGCGCAGCTGCGATCCGTTCGTTAATGCTTTGCATATCGGTTTTGTATTGTTCTCCGTTTCAGATGGTTTTCGCGAGGCGGGAGCTACTCAATGGGCTTGAATCCCTCGCCGTGTACTTCGGTCGCATTCGTCACGAAGATGAACGCCGTTTTGTCGATCGATTTGACTAGGCCGAGCGTTTGCGCGAATTCGCTTCTGCGCGTAATGACCATGAGCAGCTGCTTTTCGCGTCCTGTAAAACCGCCGCGCGCAGAAAGGACCGTGACGCCGCATTCGGTCTCGGCGGTGAGCGTTTTGCGCATGTCCTCGCCCGATTCGGTCACGATATAGATCACCTTTGCGTAATCGACGCCCTGCATGATGCTGTCGATGATCTTTGTCGTGACAAAGATCGTTACAAAGGAATAGAGCGCGACCTCAATATTGCGGAACACGCACACGGCGAACACCACAACGCCCGCATCCACAAACAGCAGCAGACGGGAGACCGAAAGATTCGGGAACGCGCGGTTGAGCAGCAGGCTCAAAAGATCCGTGCCGCCGGTGGACGCGCCGCGCACAAACAGAAGTCCCATGCCGGCGCCGCAGAGCGCGCCGCCGAAGCAGGCCGCGAGCAGGATGTTGTTCGTATAGTGTGGGAGAACGGCCGTAAACAGATCGATGAACAGAGACAGCAGAACCGTTGCCACCGCCGTGCGCGCAAGGGGACGAAAGCCGAGCTTGCGCCACGCGACGATCACGAGCGGCACGTTTAGAAGGAATGTCCAAAGGCCGATGCTGATCCTGTCGCCCACAAGATATGCAAGCGCCGTCGCAAGGCCGGAAACGCCGCCCGGCGCGATATCGTTCGGCGCGGTAAACATGGAAAGCCCCGCAGCGACGAGCGCGCTGCTCAGGATCAAAATGACCGCATCGAGCGCGGCGGCTTTGATGCGCCGCGGGGTCACGGGTTCAGTCCTTTCAGCGCTTCGGGGAGGAACAGGCCGTCCTTGCGCACGAGCTTGCCGTCGAACCAGATCTCGCCGCCGCCGTACTGCTTTGTCTGAATGCAGACGATGTCGAGGTGGAGCTGCGAGGTGTTGCCGTTGGGCGCGGTCTGATAGCAGCAGCCGGGCGTCAGGTGGAAGGAGCCGCCGATCTTTTCGTCATAGAGCGTGTTGCCGATGGCGCGGTTGACCGCGTTGTTCACGCCGAGGGCAAATTCGCCGAGATAGCGCGCGCCCTCGTCCGCGTCGAGCATTTCATTGAAGCCCGCAACGTCGCCGTCGCAGGTCGCTTCGACGATCTTGCCGTTTTTGAACGTCAGGCGCGGGTTGTTGAATTTTTTGCCGTAACGCATGGCGGCGGTGTTGTATTGCACAACGCCGTTTGCACTCTCGCGCACGGGCGCGGTGTACACTTCGCCGTCGGGAATGTTGCACTCGCCGCTGCACGGGCAAACGGGAATGTCCTTGATGGAGAAGCGGATGTCCGTTCCGGGCCCCTTGATCTCCACAAGGTCGGTCTTTTCCATCAGCTCCACGAGCGGTTCCATGTCGCGCCCCATTTTTTCGTAGTCCACGAGCGCAGCGGAAAGGAAGAAGTCATAAAAGTCGTCATAGCACATGCCGGCTTTCTGTGCGTCCGCCATGGTCGGCCAGTGCAGATAGACCCAGCGCCGCTCGTCGATCATGACCTCGCGCAGACGCTTGCGGAACGAGCGGAAATAGGACATTGCGCGAGCGTTCACAGCGGAGAGTTCGGCGTCGTTTTCATCAATGCCGACATCCACGTGCGCCGCAATGCTTTCCCACATATTCAGTTCCCAAGCGACCTGCTTTTCAATACTCGACTGCATGGCCTCCGGATGTTCCGGGTCGATGCAGTCGTAAAACAAACGGGAGAGCTCGTCGTCGGAGAGCCGCATAACGGGGTACAGGCTCTTCGCCTTCGCAGCGCGAAGCAGCGCCTTGTTGAGCGGGTTTGCGGCAGCGCCGCTGTTGATCGCAAAGATCTCACCCGGCTGCAGCTTCAGCGATTGGGTCAGGAGCAGATTGGCAAGTTGTTCAAGCCGCGGGTCTTTCATAAAGCATATCACCTCACGATCCATTGTAATGCAACAGCGGCGGCGGCGCAAGAGATTCACAGTTTGTTTCATTGCGCTGTTTTTTGCCGCATGGTATGATAAATATATGAAATTTTGCGGTTTTACGGGAGGCGGAGCGTGATGACGCTGTTCGGTTCGACGGACGTCGGGATCGACCTTGGCACATCCAGCATTCTTGTCTATGCAAAGGACCGCGGCATCGTGCTGAACGAGCCGTCGGTCGCGGCGGTGGAGCGCGCGGGTGGAAAGCTCGTCGCCGTAGGCAGAGAAGCGGAACAGATCCTCGGACGTGCGCCGCAGGACATTGCCGTGATCCGGCCTTTGCGCGACGGCGTGATCTCAAACTTTGATGTGACGGCGCGCATGATGCGGTACTTTTTCAAAAAGGTCATCAAGAACTCGGTTTTCTACAGGCCGCGCGTCGTCGTCTGCGTGCCTTCCGGCGTGACCGAGGCGGAAAAACGCTGTGTCGTTGAGGCGGCAAAAGAGGCGGGCGCGCGCCATTGCTATCTGATCGAGGAACCGGTAGCCGCGGCGATCGGCGCGGGACTGGATATTCAAAAGCCCAGCGGAACGATGATCGTGGACATCGGCGGCGGCACGACGGATATCGCCGTGCTGTCCTATGGCAGCGTGGTCGTTTCCGCATCTATCAAGTGCGCGGGAGACCGTTTTGACGATGCGATCCGGCAGTACATGCTGAAAAAACATGCGCTCGTGATCGGGGAGGCCACTGCGGAACGGATCAAGATCCAGTACTGCCGCGCGCATATCGAGAAGGAACAGCAGATCGTGGATATTGCGGGACGCAGCAAGCTCACGGGATTGCCGGAGTCCGTTCCGGTTGCGACGAATGAACTGGTGGACGCGCTCCGTGAGCCGCTCGGGTGCATTTTGGAGTGTGTTCGGAGCCTTTCTGAGAAAACGCCGCCGGAGCTTTCCGCAGACATTCGAGAGAACGGCGTGCAGCTCACGGGCGGCGGCGCGATGCTGTCGGGCCTGTCCGAGTATTTTGCTGAACGGATCGGACTGCCGTGCCGCCTTGCCGAAGATCCGATCGCCTGCGTCGCCATCGGCACGGGGCGTGTGCTGGAGGATCTTCCCACGTACCGCCGCGCGCTTTCCGAGTACCGCCGCGGCGAATACTACAGCGCGTGAGCTTCGACCCGGGAGCCGCAGAAAACGGGAGACTTTCGTATCGAAACAGGCGCAGGCACGCTTGAGATTTTACATCTTTCGGCGAGAGTTTAAGGTTTGTTCATGGTTTCTCCACAGTTGACTGCTATAATACAAAAAACGTTGCAGGCGTAGCGTGCGGCCGCGGGGCCGCCATATGCCGCTCCTACCGACGATATTCAGATGGAGGAGTCTCTTTTGAAAAAAATCCACGTGAAAAAATCCACGGTACGCAAGTTTCGCCGCGCGGGAAAGCAGATCAAACGGTCTGCACGATTCGCCGCCCAATCTGCGGGCCGCGGACTGTATCTTGGCTTCCGCAGCCTTAGCCGCACGCTCATGCGGCTTCCGGTCAAAACGATTTGGATCGGCGTCGGCGCGATCTCGACCGCGTTGGTGCTTGTCATCGTGCTTGCGTTGGCGCTGCCGGGCAGAGCGCCGGCAACGGCAAACGCAGACGCAGCCGAACCGTGGAGCATTTCCGCCATGGCCGATCCTGCGGCGGATGCGCCGAATATCATGGAAACTGCGGGGGGCGAAAACGGCGGAAATGATGCGCTGCCCGCGGCGGACGTACCGGATACACAAACGCTCGATACGCCTGAAGTACAGACCCGGAGCGAAGGCGAGCCCACTGTCGCAGATGCGGCCGTAACCGACGGCGCGATCGATATGACCGCTTTCAAGGAACTGTCGGAGGGGGATGATGATCCGCTCGTGTCCGAGATCCAGGCAAGACTGATGGAGCTTGGGTACATGGATTCCGATGAGCCGACGGAGCATTACGGCCCGCTGACGAAAAAATCAGTCAAAGCGTTCCAGGCGCACAACGGCCTGAACAGCGACGGCGTGTGCGGACTGACGACATATACGCTTCTTGTTTCCGACAATGCAAAGGTCTATGTTATGCAGAGCGGCGACGAGGGCGAGGACGTCGAGTCCGTCCAGCAGCGCTTGTATGAGTTGGGCTACATCACAAGCAAATCCAATGTGACCGGCACGTTCGGTGAAAAGACCGATGAAGCCGTAAAGGAATTCCAGAAAGCGAACAAGCTGACCAACGACGGCAAGGTCGGCGATAAGACGATCGAAACACTCTTTTCCGAGGATGCGGTGGGCAAATGCTTCCGCATCGGCGACAAGGACGATACCATCAAGTCCGTGCAGAAGCGGCTGAAGAAACTCGGCTACTATAAGGGCGACGCGACCGGCGAGTATACCAAGACCACCGCCTCGGCCGTCAAAAAGTTCCAGGCGATCAACGGCCTCGTCGTGGACGGACAGCTCGGACCGTCGACGAAGGACGCGATCCTTTCGAACGACGCGCAGACCTACGTTATGCAACTCGGCGACTCGGGCAGCGACGTCGAGAAGGTACAAAAGCAGCTCGCAAAGCTGAACTATATGCGGTCCGCGAACGCCACCGGCTATTTCGGGGAAAAGACGGAGGACGCGGTCAAGGCGTTCCAGACACGCAATAAACTCCATTCCGACGGGAAGGTCGGCAGCGGAACGTACAGCGCGCTCTTTTCATCGAGCGCGAAGAAAGCAAAATCGACATCGACCGGCGGCTCGTCGAGCGGCTCGGGCAGTTCCGGTTCGGGCAGTTCGGGTTCGTCCGGAAATTCCGGTTCGGGCAGTTCCGGTTCGTCCGGGAATTCCGGATCTTCCGACAGCAAGGGGATCGAAAAGATGATCGATATTGCCGAAAGCAAACTTGGCTGCTCCTATGTCGGCGGCGCCAAGGGACCGAACAATTTCGACTGCTCCGGTTTTGTGTACTACTGCCTGCGGCAGTCCGGCGTCAGCGTCAGCTATATGACGTCGATCGGTTGGCGCACCACGAGCAAGTTTAAGCGAATCTCCAGTCTCAAGGACTGCAAGCGCGGCGATATTCTCGTATTCTCAGGAACCACTATGGCCAAGGGGCACGTCGGCATTTATCTCGGCAGCGGCAAGATGATCGACGCCGGATCTTCGGAGGGCTGCGTGCGTATCACGAAAACGGTTCTCTCCGGCAAATACTGGCCGAGCCACTTCCTCATGGCATACCGCGTATTCTGATGTGAAATCCAATCGCAGCATTCCGCGCTCCGCTTCGATGCCTTTTCGAGCGGGGCGCGACCCGTCTGCGGGCATAGGATCGGACGAAACCGCACAGACTGTTTCGGTGCGGAGGACACCCTGCGGAAACCGGCGGCGATCACGTCCTGACGCTTGACATACCCCGCGCCTGCTGGCGTATAATATAGGTACGATACTTGTTCGGAGGAACCCGATGAAACGAACGCTTTCCGTGCTGCTTGCACTTGCATTCGTCCTGACGCTCATGGCGCTGCCCACAAGCGCTATGGCAAAGGATGAACTGAAAAACACCGACCCGGATAAATACTATATTGTGCTCGACCTGAACAACCAGGTCGTGACCGTGTATGAAAAGGACGACGCGGGCGAGTATACGCGCATCGTCCGCCGCTTTATTTGCTCGACGGGCAAGGATAAGCCGTCCGGCGAGGAAGCTTATGACGACAGCACGCCGACGCCGTCCGGCATCTGGAAGATCGGCGGCCGCGAACGGTTCGGTAAGTTTGCGAATTTTTCCGAATACGCCCGCTATTGGACGCAATTGGTGCAGGACATCTACTTTCATTCCATCCTGTTCAGCAAACGCGATCTGACCACCGCAAAGAGCGGCTCCTACGGTGCGCTCGGCGGCGCAGCCTCCCATGGCTGCATCCGCTTGCTCGTGGAGGATGCAAAATGGCTGTATTATTATGCTTGCCCGGGTACGACCGTTGAGGTCACAAAGTCGCTCCCGTCGGACAGAGGCCTGAAGTCGGCGCTCCGCGCGCAGAGAAACGAGACGAAGTTTAAGCTGTATAAAGAAATGCAGATGAACTTCTTCGACAATGCGGAACTGCCGAACGACAAGGCGTGGGTCACACATGATAATGCGGCGCTGCGCAAGGAAAGCAAAGCGAACGCAAAGCTCATCCATTCGCTGACGCTCGGTGAAGAGCTCGAGATCCTACTCTATAACGACGCGTGGGTCAAGGTGCGCGATATGGACGGCAAAGAGGGGTATGTTTACCGCGGGTATATTTCGCTGACGGAGGGCAAGACGGACACCCGCGAAGATGCGAACGTGATCAAGGCCACGACCTGGATGTTTTCCGAGAAGGACGACGCCGTGGAAAAGCGTATCTGCAAGGTGCCGACGGACACGACCGTGCGGGTGCTCGAGGTGGACAAGGCGACCGGGTTTACGAAAATCGAGTATTATACCGAGACGGGCTACGTTTTGTCCAAATATCTCAAGGTCGCATACGGCATCGACATGGGCGATCAAAATGCTCCCGTTGTAAGCACGACGCCGACACCCGCAGCGACCGCAACGCCGGAGATCACAGCCACACCGGAGACGTCCGCGGATGCGGCTCCCGAGCAAACGCCTGCCGCCTGAGCGGCATCGTGAGGCTTACGATGAAGCAATTTGACGTTGAGCCGGTTTCGCTGCTGCAGCGCAGCGTTTACGGCTGTTCCATGGTATCCTCCGAACGGACGGTCTCGGAGGATATTCCCGTGCTTGCAAAGCGGTACCGCGCGGCGCGTCCAAATGCAAGCTGGCCCGTGCTGCCGTTCTTTGTGCTTTCCCGTGGGTTTAACCGTGCGACGGGCAGATTCTCGCTGTTCGTCGGTGGAGAGGAACAGGCGGAGGGACTGGAGCTCGCGGAGCTTCCCGCGGGTCTGTATGCGCGTATCATTGTGAAGCCGCGCTTTGCTTTCCTGCTCGGCAGAGAGATCGGCAGGGCAAAGCGGTATTTTTATCAAGCATGGCTTCCGAACAGCGCTTATATGGGCCAAAACCTGGAATACGAATACCATACGGCAAAGAGCATGGAGCCGCGCCCGCAAGTGGAACTGATCTTTGGGATCCGGCCGCGGTGAATACGGCTGCATCTCCCGCTTTCCTCGGATGAGCGCCGGCTTGCCGCTCTCCGCGCCGATGCCCCGGAGGCTTTGAAGCAGCGCAAGAAAAAGCAGGACGAGAAGCCGCCGCCTTTCAAGGAAAGCAGCATAAGACGCTGCGATCGAAGCCCTGCAGACGGGAAACGCTTTCTGCACAGTATGTTCGGTACATAAAAACGGACGGTTCACATGTGAACCGTCCGTTTTCTCGTGCCGTAAATGAGATAGCTCTTCCGAGTTTCCTGCGTCGGCAGAAAGCGATCACCACTCTGGCGCAAGACATGCGTCGAGCGCGGCCGTGATCTGCTCCCGGTCCATGTTCTGCCCGATAAAAGCCAGCTTGGTGCAGCGGTCACCGTAGGTCGCGTCCCAGGCCTTGCGCAGCGTGGGATTCGCTCGCAGCGCCGCAGCCTGCTGCCCTTTCGGCGCAGCGGCAAGCCAGCGGCCGTAGGGAACGGCGGAGATCTGTTTGCCCGCCTGTTCAAAGATATAGGCGGTATCCGGTTCGTCGGCGAACCAGAGCGAGCCCTTGCAGCGGATGACGCTTGCGGGAAACCGCCGCTGTACATAATCGTCGAACTTTTTCGAATCAAACCCGCGTTTTTGCCGGTAAACAAAGGTGCCGATGCCGTACTCGTCCGTTTCAGGCTCGCCCGCATGCGCGATCGCGTCTGCCCAGCCGGTCGATGTGATCGCCTTTGCAAAGCTGAACGCGTGCGTGAAAAAGATCTCTTTGCAGTCCACTGCGCCGTAGTTTGCCTCGATGATGTGCGCGCCGGGTTGGAGCGCGAGGATCATTGCGCGAATACGCTGTTTTTGCTCCGGCGTAACAAGATCGACCTTGTTGAGTACGACGGTATTGCAGAATTCGATCTGCTGCACGAGCAGGTTTTCAATGTCGTCCTCATCGATGCCGGGGCGGGTCAGCGCGTCGCCGTTGTCAAATTCGTCTGCCATGCGCTTTGCATCGACGACTGCGGTAATGCTGTCGAGATAGCATAGCTCGAGAAGATCCTCCTGCGCGGCAGAGGCGTTCGGGGAGGGCGTCAGCGACTGCGCGATCGGGATCGGTTCGCAAATGCCGCTTGCTTCGATCAGGATCGCATCAAAGCGGCCGGACAAGGCGAGTTTCAGCATTTGCTTGATGAGATCCTGCTTGAGCGTACAGCAGATGCAGCCGTTTTGCAGGGGAATGAGGTTCTCGTCCGCTTCGCGCACAAATCCCTTGTCCGCGATCAGGCTCGCGTCCACATTGATCTCACCGATGTCGTTTACAACGACTGCAACGCGATAGCCCTTTTGATTCTGAAGAACATGGTTCAGCAGCGAGGTCTTGCCCGCGCCGAGATAGCCGGTGAGCAGGGAAATGGGAATCTGTTTCTGTCGCATGGATGTTCGTCTCCTTCTGCGCGGTCGTGTGCGGGATGCCCCGCGCCGGAGCGCATTCTCTTTTCTGCCGATCATTATAACACAAATCTTGCAGCCGCAGTACTCGGCAGGCCGTGCCACATACTTGCGGCGCAGGGATCACAAGGTGATTTCCGCGAAATTGCAGAACGGCTCAGCGATCTTCCATAGCGCGGTCCATTGCCGCAATGAAGCGTTCGGAAAGAACGGTCCAGCCTGCAATGTAGATAGTTCCGTTTTGAAAGATGAGCTTCGTTGCTTTTGTACCGCGTTCCAACCGTACGAATTCGGAAAAACGATACACTTTTTCGTTCCCGAACATTGTGCGGTAACGGAAGGTGCTGCTGCCCGTCATGACCGCCGACTGGTTTTTCCAACATAGAATGGCGCCGATACCGGCAGCGAGCAGAGCGGCAAACGCGATCATGCGAATGAGGAATGCCGTCTTCAGAACAAACGGGCAGAGAAAAGCCGCAATGATTGCGACAATACCGAAGCCAAGCGCCAAGGTCGATTGATACAGATCTTTTTCTTTCATGCGTCCCCCTCAAATAAATAAATGCATCTATGCTTCATTTATCCTTCTCCATTCTTAATCTGTAGAATTGTTGCTCCCATTCAGGATATTCTTTGTATAAGTTTGCATTCCGAATCTTTTCTAGTGTTCTTTTGCCAACACGTCTATACAAGGCAGCTGATAATCACTTTGATTTTGATAACGCACATTTATTTCTTTCATAGTAATCAATCCTCCGTATAAATGATTTTGAATTTCTTTTTCTTTGCACCGATGACTTTTACAAGAACATCATCGACTCCGTCGGTATATTTGCCTTGGGCTATGAGCTTGTTTCTAAAACTGTTGAGAGAACGGATAATCATACTGCGTTCGCCATCATCAAGTGCAAGATAAAATGTAGTTTTCAAAATCTTTCCTCCTTTGACTACATTGTAGCAAAAGATTTTATATTATACGAATGTGCGGATTTGGGCATAGAAAAAGACACCAACCTTTCGATTGATGTCTTGATTTCTTCCTATGCAATGCCATAAATGTATTAAGTTTATCGTACTTTTTTATTAACCTGGGGCAATCTTTTGCAAAGTATTGTCTTTCCGAATATTTTCGAGCTTTTCATAAAGGTAAGATAATTCTCTTAACTTTTCCTCATTCTCCCAGCACTGACCTTGCTGAATTCGACGAAGTATTGGTAAAACGCTGGTTTGGACAGATAACCGTCAATGAAGACCACTTTACAGTTGAGCTTAAGTTCGTACTTAAAATTTATGTTGACAAATAATGTCCTTAGATGCACAAAAGCTCCTCACACCGGATTGCATTCGATGATGAGGACCTAATTTTAATCTTCTTCCGTATAGTCACAATTTGAGCATTCCCAAATATCTCCGTCCCAATGTAAACAACCACCACATTCAGGACATGGACGAACTTCTTCATCGTCGTCCAATTCACCTGAACAATATGGGCAATGGCTATATTCGGATTCATCATATACCTTATCACAAAATGGACACATCTGCATAATTCGCTCCTCCTTTCTCATCAATCATCATTCTCATTCTGAGCTGATGTGGTCAACTCCATCATTTTTTGTGAGTATGTAGCACCATCAATTTCTTCATCAGCATACTCTCTCATCAACTCATCAATCTGTTCCTTAAGTTCATCTCTGGTCATTTTTTCACCCCCCTCTGTTAGAACGCCATATCACGTTTTATTACTTTTTGAATGTGCGAGAGAAAATCTTACCGCCTTCTGAAACAAGCTCCTCCGCATGGTCAGAAACAAACTCTGCCACGCTATGCCATTCTTTCTTGAAGCGAAAAAACAACTTTCCGTCAATTAGCTTCGTCGGACAAGTATATGTTCTGCCTCCTGAAGTAATTTGACACCAATTCAAAATTTTGTTAATTCCTAATACAAGCATTTATTTTTCTCCATTCCGTACAGTTTATATAAGAAAGGCTACAATACGTTTTATTCTTGTCTAACAGTATTTTAACATAAAGCAGTGAGTACTTCCACCACACCACCAAGATTATAGGTTTAAAGACCAACAGTTTTTATCAAAAATCTATTCTGCTATGCGATTATGGTATCATCTTAAAATGTCGTAGCGCTTCCTCAATCAACTTTACCTTTTCAGGCGGGCATTGAGGTTGATTTGGGTTCTCTTTTTTAGAATTGTTGTAGCAATCTCTTTCAATAATACCATGCTTTTTCTTTACCTGAGCAATGTAAAGCGAAGATACTTTTACACGATGCTTATCAAATATGTAATCTTTTATTTCATCATAAGTTGCCTTTGCTTCGGATGATGTTAAATCCAGTTCGTCCATGTCGACGGTAATGTCGATATATGTATCGGGCTTTTTTCTAACCAAATGAACCACCGTCTCGACAGATGCCCCGCATTCATCAAATTGCGTGAGCACCTTTTGCTCAA